>Ga0308161_1000077_pt1 | contig 298113 bp, 248 predicted proteins | sample PhyFR2_FD_201034 | JGI IMG/M metagenome (GOLD analysis project Ga0308161, IMG submission 201034) | Phyllosphere microbial communities from UC Gill Tract Community Farm, Albany, California, United States - DLSLF.R2 | ecosystem: Host-associated > Plants > Phyllosphere > Unclassified | place...
TTTCTTCGCTGTATCGGTTGAATTTCTGTCCTTTTTTGGCCATAAAAAATCCCCTCCGGTCTCCAGTGTTGATCTCATTGTAGCATGAGGTCTTTTTTCACTGTCTACCTTGAGGGGATAATACCACTCCAGTGTAGTCTTTTTTCCATACTACAAATGTAATTGATGGAAGTGTGCAGGAGTGTCCTTGTTGTTGCCGATTCTTTCATCGAATTCCAAAACACAATATGCTATAATGTGAAGTGAGTAATAGGTACGTGAGAAAGGGGGCTGCACTCCAGAGTGTAGCTCCTTTTTTGCCGAAATACCAATAGATGAGAGTATCGAAAGTTTGAAAAGCTGGGAATGAAGCAATGAGGTAAATCGATAGCTACACAGCAATTAGAGTCTTTAATATCCAGCTCTGGAAGTCACATCGAAGAATGCAACCAACCTTATGGTAGTCCATTCCGGGAAAGGAATGAAAGCATGAAAATTCTAGTCATTGCCGAGAAGCCTGATATGGGCCGGAATATTGCGGCTGTTATTGAACCAAAAGCGCGGAATCAGCGCACACATCTCGAAGGGGAACAGTATATTATCACCTGGGCGATCGGCCATCTGATTGGATTGGCTGAACCGGATGCTTATGATCCCAAATATAAAAAATGGAATTTCAGAGATCTGCCGATTATTCCTGATGAATTCAAAATTGTACCGAACCCGCGCACCAAAGATCAGCTCAAGGTGATTGGCGATTTGGCCAAACGCTGTGACCGTATTGTTAACGCGTGTGATGCCGGGCGGGAGGGGCAGCATATTTTTGCACTGATCCAGCGTCAGCTCAAGCTGCGGCAGCCGGTCAAGCGGTTATGGATCTCTGACCTGACCCCGGAAAGTATACGCAGAGGTTTTGACCAGTTGCGGGACAGCAGTGAATTCGAGAATCTGACGCGGGCAGCACGTGCGCGCAGTGAAGCAGACTGGTTGATCGGAATGAATGCTTCACGTGCTTTTACAACCAAGCATAATAATCTGCTGTCAGTAGGACGCGTACAGACCCCCGTACTGGCCTTGATCTATGATCGGCAAAAGGAAATCGAGGCCTTTGATTCCCAGACCTTCTATGAAGTAAGAGCCAGCTTCAAGCAGCATGATAAAACGTATGAAGGAGTATGGCAGGGAGACCGTATCACCGACAAGGCCAAAGGCGAAGCTATTGCAGACAAGGTGAAAGGCAAAGAAGGACAAATTACCAAGTACGATATTCGTGAAAGCAAAGAATATCCGTATAAACTGTATGATCTGACTCTGCTTCAGCGAGATGCCAATGCCAAATTTGGATATTCTGCCAAAAAAACGCTGGATATTGCCCAGGCTCTGTACGAACGTCATAAAGTAATTACTTATCCGCGTACCAATTCCAACTATGTGACCGAGCAGAATATTGACGGTATGCATAAAGTGTTGGGTATGCTCAAGAATACGCCTTATGAGGAACTCGCAGGAGGCGCAGATGGCAAACGGGTACATGTCAATAACAAGGCTGTCTGTAACCCCGGCAAAGTGGAAGATCACCATGCCATTTTGCCGACTCTCAAAAAGCCGGGTACTCTCAGCAAAGAAGAGCAGCAGCTGTACGATCTGATTGTGCGTCGTTTTCTTGCCCAGTTCTATCCACCGGCAGAGTACAAGCATCATACAGTCATGACGGTTGTAGAGCAGGAGACGTTCAAAACGGCAGTTAAAGAATTATTATTTCTCGGCTGGAAAGTAACACTTCCTGATAAGGATAAAGCCAAAAGCGGCAACAAATCTTCTGCCCGCAAAAACTCGGAAAAGGAAGAGGATCAAGAAGAAGAAGTTCAGGAGCCTTTTATTATAGACAGCAAGCTGCCTGTTCTGTGCCGCAAGGTAGATGTAAAGGAAAAAGCGACACAGCCACCCAAAGCGTATACTGAAGGTACACTGCTCAAAGCAATGGAAAGTGCAGGCAAGCAGATCGAGAACGAAGAGCTTCGGGATGCAATGAAAGAATCGGGTCTCGGTACACCTGCTACACGTGCAGCCACCATCGAGCGTCTGAAGCAGGTGGGATATGTTACTGCTAGCGGCAAAAAGATCGAGCTGACGCTCAAAGGGCGTGCTGCGATCGAACTGATTCGCTCTGCTGGCGTCGAGCTGCTCACTTCTCCCGAAATGACGGGACAGTGGGAGCGCCGTCTGAACCAGATTTCCCGTGGCGAAGCTGATCCGGATCGCTTTTTGGAAAGTGTCAAAAAGTTCGCTGTGTCTGTTATTGATAAAGTAAGCACGCAGCTGCCAGCGGCGGCGGGAGCATTTGGTGATGAAAGCAGCCGTGCCAGAGGTAAAGGCAAATCGGGCGCTGGCAGTTCATCAACACGTGCGCGCACAAAAGCTGCATCAGGTCCGAGCAAGAGTAGTTCAGCACGCAGCAGTAGCAGGGGAGATTCTCCAGCTGCAGCAACTGCGACTGTAGAGAAGAAAGTATCGCTGGGAGCCGCTGGGGAACATGCTGCACTGGGGAGCTGTCCATGCCGTGGATGTGGTGGTGTCATTATCGAAGGTCGCAAAGGATACGGCTGTTCCCATTTCAAGCAAGGCTGCAAATTTGTCATCTGGAAAGAATATGTTGGCAAAAACATTTCAGTTACGATGTTAAAGTCACTGCTTGAAAAAGGAGAAACCCAGGTGCTGTCTTTTAAAAAAGGTGGTCAAACGCATAAAGGAAGAATCAAGCTGGCCGAGAAAGAGACCGGCAAACTGATGGTTGAAGCGGTACACTCCTGATCTGGCTGATAGTTGGGTGATGACAGGAAGGATAGGCGTTCCGAAAAGAAGCCGGGTAAGCAGGATAAGACAGAGAGACCGTGAAGGGGATAACGCGCAGGTCAATAGATGAGACTAGCGAATAAATGCGCATGATCCGCAAAAAAAACGGACCCGGGATTATCCCGAAGTCCGTTTTTTCTCATGTATGCGCAGGCTCTGATGAATAACATCAGGTACCTCTGTTAATTTGGATACGGTGTGGAACGATTGCTCGCTTCCAGCCTGGAGCTGTATGATATCGTAAGCCCATTCCAGTTCGTGCTTGATATAAATCGTGTTCAGTGATGCCTGCAAAGCCGGCTGTACATCCGAACGCAGGGAGTTGCCGATCATCCAGGTGTCCTGACGAGGCAGCAGATGAGAAGTAATAATCTCTTCCAGTGCGGTCACATTTTTGTGCTGACGGATAAAGATACGGGAGTCAAAATAAGATGTCAACTTCATCTGATCGATTTTGCGCTGCTGGATAGCATTTTCGCCGCCCGTGTACAAATACAGGGTATGTCCGGCCTGCTGAAGCATCTCCAGCGTCTCGACCATGCCGGGATAAGCTTCAACTTCCTTTTCATATACACTGCTGCCGAGAATACGCAGCTGATGCTCCTCGGGTTCGGAAGTTGGACGATTGTACAATTCGCTGAAATGGCGATAGGTTTCGACCAGGGAACGAGGGAAGTGTTCGCTGGCAAACCCTACCTGGTGCACGCCAGCCACATCAATCTCCATCTGTTTTTGGCGAATGTCCTGCATTTGCAATCCTTCGTCTGCAAACCAACCGGACAGCAGGCTGATGAATTCATCAAGGATCAGATTAAAATACTTGTTGCAGTAAATCAGCGTATCATCCATATCGAAGATCAGATGCTGGTGCCGAATGTCTTTCATGAAGTTCACTCCTTAAATACGGATATACGATTCCAAAAATAACTGCAGCTCGGATACTCCATCCTGCCGCAGACTGAAACGGTCAATATCTTCCCGGCCCAGATGGATACGCAGCAGTCCGGCTACACGCAGCATCATCAGATGATGCATCAGTGTCTCCTGTGGCTGCAGCAGATCATGTGCCATCTCCTGCAATGAACGGGGCTCACCGCCAATATAACGCAGCATACGAAGACGTTCAGGGTCCGACAGAGCCCGTGTCAGGCGCAGAAGCATATTGGGAGGATCTTCCTCGCCTTCTTCCGGTACATCGACAGGATACTGGATCAACAGAACACCATCATAAAAGCAGTACGTATTAATCGGCCGGTTATGCACGGTCGGGAACAGAATGACCGTGTGCAGTCCAGGCATCGGAGAGACAACCAGACCACCGGAAGCATATTCGATCAATGCTTCCGGTTCCATCTTATCGAGCAGGCCGATCTTTTCTTCACCGTCTTCTGTAATAAGCGGCATAATCTGGCCTTCAATCTGATGAAAATAATGCTCGTACCATAATTTAAGCAATAGAGCATAACTCCGCTGAATACGAATGCTGTCATTCAGCGATAAAGAAGGCATGATAGGATGAATTTCATCCCACATGCTACTTTCCGAAGTATGCTCAAGGTGCTCAAGAAAATGCTCCACCGAACGTTCGGGCTGCCGGCAGCTGGCCCAGGCATATAGTGCATCGTAATCATCGAACGGCCAAGAGGAAGCTTCCAGTATCGCGAGGCGTACTCCATGGCTTAATGTATTGTCAATTTCCCGAATCCACTCGGTGCCGAGGTCGATATCCCGTATCCATTTCTTGGTGACATAGACCATGAAACTTCCGAGCAGATCATAAATGGGGGAAACGTCTATTTTCACTTGATAGCTCATGAAACGAGAACCTCCCAGAATATAATCATCAGTTAATGCATTCCTGTAACAGGCTTGATTCCTAACTTCCTGTTGTGCTTATTATGGCTTGTCTGTGTACGGATTGTCCACTATAATGTTCGGGTGGTCCGAGTGAACAGACATCGTCATATTATATGAAACAGAACAGGAATTGCAGTTTGTTGCATACTGTTCACTATACCAAATTACAGCATAGATACAGCGTTTTGTAAAATGCTGATACATAAAAATGGAGGAAATATCGTGTCTGACACAACATCATCCAATCGTTCATCTATTTATTCGAACCAGACATCTCATTTTGTGATTCTGATTATTGCAATTATTACAGCAGGACTAAGCCAGGGCATGCTGCTGCCGGTACTGGCTATTTTTCTGGAGAGGATGGGCGTATCATCCACTGTCAATGGACTGAATGCCGCTGCCTTGTATGTTGGTTCCTTTGCCATGACACTTGCGGCAGAGCGCCTGCTTGGTGTACTGGGATTCAAGAAGCTGATGCTCTGCGGATTACTGCTGGTAGTCATTACCCTGCCGCTGTTTCCGCTGTATCCAAGTATCGCCTTTTGGTTTGTACTGCGTATGCTGGTCGGTATTGGAGACAGTGCTATTCACTATTCGGCACAACTATGGGTATTGATGGCTGCACCTGCCGAAAAGAGAGGACGCAATCTTTCCATTTATGGAATGTCCTACGGAATCGGGTTCAGTATCGGTCCGCTCGGTATCCGGCTGCTGGACTGGGGCATGATGGCTCCATTCCTGATCATGACAATTGTATTTATTATCGTCACTGTACTTGTATGGATAAAGCTTCCTGACGGCAAACCAGCCAAGGAAGAAGGCTCTGAACCGCAAAAAGGACGTTTTGGTCGCAGTTACCGGTGGGCCTGGTATGCATTGATTCCTGCTCTGTTGTACGGTTATATGGAAGCGGCAATGAACAGCAATTTTCCGGTTTATGGACTGCGGATCGGTCTGACCACAGATGCGATTGCTTTCTTGCTTCCTTTTATCGGCATAGGAGGTCTTGTCCTACAGCTGCCGCTGGGTATGCTGAGCGATCGATTCGGCCGCAAAAAGATATTGATGCTGTCCGGAAGTATTGGTGGACTATTGTTTGTACTGGTCCCGCTAGTCGGAACGAATATTTGGATGATGGCGGCTTTGTTCGCTGTAGCCGGTGGTTTGATCGGTTCCTTTTTCTCTCTGGGGCTCGCCTATGCAGCAGATATTCTGCCCAAAATGTATTTGCCTGCAGCTAATGTGCTGGCGTCCTTTCATTTTAACTTCGGCAGTATTGTCGGTCCTGCTGTAGGTGGTAAGGGAATTGAGATGGGATCTGCGTCCAGTCTGTTCTGGGTACTGGGTGGCTGTTATATCCTTTTTGCAGCAATGGGGTTTGTATTCCGTGAAAAGCAAAATAAAATCCAAGCGTAGATGGCATTTATCCGCTTTTTCCCCTAAACTATACAATATGAGCAATAATGTTGCTGATACGAAAGAGAGTTGCTAATAGCTGGCAAACTGCATCATTTACGTATCAGCCGTACGAAGTAATCAAATATCTGAAACCAGCAGATCACGTTGGGATGAATAGTGCAGAAAGGCGGTCGCAGCAATGTCTATGATTCATGTAGATCATCTGACAAAAATAGTCGGAGAAGATAGAACCAGAGTACTCGATGATATCACCCTGGAAATTCAGCATGGCGAAATGATTGCACTTGTCGGTCCAAGCGGCAGCGGCAAAAGTACACTGCTAAAATGTCTGGCTATGCGGGAACCCTGGTCGGAAGGAAGCTTTCGGGTAGGGGATACCGATATTCTCAAGTCCGGATTCAGCGGTAAACGCAAAATTAGCCGGGAATGGTCTTTTCTGGAGCAGAGCCCCCAGCTTCATCCGGAACGTACAGCACTGAAGACGGTGCTGATCGGTCAGTCGGGGCAGACACCTGTCTGGCGTATGCTCACGGGTATGGTACGTTCTGATGATTATATGGGAGCGATGGATATTCTGGAGACGCTCGGTCTGCTGGATAAAGCGCATCAGAAAGCAGGTACGCTCAGTGGTGGTGAACGACAACGTGTAGCTATCGCCCGTGCGCTCGCCCATGGAGCGAAGGTAGTGCTGGCAGACGAACCAGTTACCGGTCTAGACCCGAAATCCGGCGAAGAAGTGATTAAGACGCTTCGCTCGCTATGTACAAGTGAACGGCTGACGGTTATTGCCGTTATTCCGCTGGAGCTGGCTGAACGTTATGCTACACGCATAATTGGTCTGCAGGAAGGCCGGATTTCCTTTGACATTAATGGAAGAAGGTTAACGAGCGCAGAACGAAGATTGCTATAACCAAAATGGCCTGCAAGCCATAGAGCAGGCCGACGAAGAGAGTGATAATAATGAACCGAATGATATGGATCAGGATGTTGGCGGTAGCCGGCTTGCTATTTTTGCTGAGCGGCTGCAGCTTTAACCCGCTGTCTGATCCAAAGACATTGATTCAGACACCAGAACTTCCCTCGGACAAGCAGACATTGAACAGCGTCATCAGTGCAGAACTGCCTGAGGGAGCCAGTATTCAAAGTCCTAAAAACGGCAATACCAGCCGGATTCAGACCGTGGATCTGGATGGAGATGGAACGAGCGAGACCATTGTTTTCTACCAGACGACCAATGGACGCATTAATGGAATGATCTTCGAACAGTCAGGAGATACATGGGTCAAGCAGTTGGATATCATAGGATCTGGTTTTACACTGGAGAGTGTAGAGATTACAGATGTCACCGGAGATGGGCGACGCAATCTACTGGTCGGTTATTCCAACGATACAGCCAGCAATGATAATACACAAAAGACACTGGATGTTTATGATTATGACAAAGGCAAGCTTACCAAAGAAAACCATATACCCTATTCGTATTATGAAACGATTGATATGGATGGGGACGGTATCAATAATCTGACAACCATGACGATGAACAGTAATCCGGATTACGTGGCTGTTACGGTCTATGGGTACGACAATGGATTCAAAAAAATAGATTCTATTGATCTTAATAATATTGTAAGTGCCTATAATGTAGTAGCCGGCAAGGTAGCTCCCGATCAGAATGGTATTATTATGGACCAGGCACTCGGGAAGTCCGGATTCTCGCATTTGTTTATTATGAGAGATGGCAAGTTGGAGGATGTATTCCAACTCAGTCGTCAGGCGACCTGGAAAGACATGCAGATTGTCAGTGAAGATATTAATAATGATGGTATTCTGGAAATTGGCATGGTGGAAATCCCGGCAGGCTGGGAAAACATCGCACCTGTCGAAACTCCTTTGTTCACCAATTATTATCAGTGGACGGGTGGCGGAACTTTAGAAAAGCTGGTTAGTCAGCAGTACCGGGATGAAGATGGTCGTTTTGTGATCAAGATTGCTAGCGACTGGATGCAAAAGATTACATTGGATACCAAATCCAACAAAGATAAAGATCTTCGATTTGTACTAAAAGATACCGGTGAAAAGGTAGCTGAAGTCCGGTTCTTTAGTGAAAATGAATGGAATAATCATAACGGGGATTGGGAAATCATCGCCGAAAACAGAGGACAGGTTATTGCACTCTGGGAAAATGACAAAATCAATATTATTCAAAATTAAGCGCAGGATAAACAGGGAGGAACAGCTGCATGAGCAAAGTGCTAATTATGGAAGACGAAGAGTCTATCCGCAGTTTTATTATTATTAACCTGAAACGTAATGGATTTGAAGTACTGGAAACCGAGAACGGGGAGCAGGCGCTGCATATGCTGGAGACTGTGCCTGATATCGATATTGCACTGCTGGATGTTATGGTTCCGGGTATTGATGGATTTGAGGTATGCCGCCGCATTCGTGAGAAGAATGAGCGTATCGGTATTATTTTTCTGACAGCCAAAGTACAAGAGCAGGATAAAGTGTATGCACTATCGGTAGGAGCAGATGATCATGTAAGCAAGCCGTTCAGCCCAACCGAACTGATCGCACGTATTCAGTCTTTGCTGCGTCGCGTCAATGTACAACGTGAATCGGATACCAAGGTATCTTTTGAATCGGGTCCGTTTACTCTGGATCTGATCTCCAAGCAATTCAAGAAAAACGGCAAAATGATCGAGTTGACACCAACCGAATTCTCACTGGTTCAGTTCTTCCTCGAAAAAGAAAATACGCCGCTCAGCCGTGATCTGCTGCTGGATCATGTATGGGGCAAAGACTATATGGGTGATCCCAAAATTGTCGATGTAAATATCAGACGACTTCGCCAGAAAATCGAAAACAATCCGTCCGAGCCTGAATTTTTGCAGACGGTATGGGGACATGGTTATAAATGGAGAGGCCGGGAGTCATAATGATTAAAAAGGGGATGACCCGGCAGATTGTTCTGCATTATTTTCTAGTCGTCTTTCTGACGATTCTTCTGGTCGAAATGGTATTTCTATTTGCTATTCGTACGTATTATTACGATGGGATCTCTAACTACTTGCAATCTTCTTTTGATAATACGAGTGCACCGACCAATTCCAGGGATCTGATCTCTACCTATACACTGGACAAAGCCGAGGTGCAGGTGCTGGATCTCAAAGGGAATGTAATCCAGAACTCTACGCCGTTCCGTCTGGACAAGCCGATTCAGACCGGCGATATTCCACAGGCACTGACAGGCTCTACAGGCCGCTGGATTGGCAAACAAGCCGGAACCGGTGAAGATGTGATGGCAGTCACGCGGATGATTCAGATTAATGGAGACAAGTCCTATCTGGTTCGTTATGTGACTTCCCTGGAGCTGGTCAATCAAAAGCTGTTATACATCACGCTTGTATCTACAGGTATCGGCATTATCATATTGATCATCGTACTGATTGTCAGTGTGGGTCTGGCCAATTCGATCGTTAAACCAATTAATAATATTATCAACGTATCTACCCTGATGGCGAAGGGAGACTTTAATGTAAGGATCAAGGGGAATTATCCCCACGAAATCGGTGACCTGGCGTCTACGCTCAATTATATGGCAGATGAGATTGTACAAAGTAATCAGGTGAAAGATGATTTTATATCTTCGATCTCTCATGAACTTCGTACTCCGCTAACAGGAATCAAAGGTTGGAGCGAGACCCTGGTTTCCGGCGGATTCGATCCGGAAGAGACCAAGCTTGGAATGAGTATTATCTCCAAAGAGACCGACCGTCTGATCGGACTCGTCGAAGAAATGCTGGACTTTTCCAAGCTGCAGCAGAATCAAATGAAGCTGGTAATGGGCGAAGTCAATATGAAAGAACTGCTGCAGGAGACGATGCTGAATGTATGGGCCAAAGCCGAGCAAAAACATATCAGTCTGAGCCTGCAACCAGGTGAACGTCCATTTCTTGTCTATGCTGATGGCAACCGTCTAAAACAGGTCTTCCTGAATCTGGTCGATAATGCGATCAAATTCTCACCGGATGGATCTATTATTGCTCTGATGATTACCGAAATAGCACCTGATAAGGTACGCATTTCGGTCAAGGATCCCGGCATCGGGATCAGTCCGGAATTTATGGAAAAAGTAAAAGATCGATTTTTCCAGGTGAATCCGAATCAAGGGGGAACTGGACTGGGACTGGCTATTACCCAGCAGATCGTCAAGCTGCACCAGGGCGAAATGCATATCGAAAGTGAACTCGATCAGGGAACAACGGTCAGTGTGGATCTCCCATTGCTGGATCATACGCAGCAATCCGGACCTTTGACATAGTACAGGGAGGCGGAATGATGAATCTGTCAGCAACCAGAGAAGCTGTCCATATTCGCAGAGCAGAACTGAATGAGCAGGAGCATGTTAGACATTTTCTGATCGAAGCAGCATACTGGATGGAAGCAAGAGGGATTGGGCAGTGGAGAAGAGAACAGTTTACAACAAAGCTGATTCACAGCTATTTTGTAGAGCGTGAAGTCTATATTGCAGAAGTGGCAGGAGAGCCTGCAGGCATGTTCACCCTGCAAAAGGGAGATGCTGATTACTGGCAGCATTTAAACGATGAGCAGTATGTGTATTTGCACCGATTGACTGTATCGTCACGCTTCCGTTCTATTGGACTTGGACCTGCGATGTTGAAATGGGCGGAGCAGTATGCAGAGCGTCAGGGAAGCAAAGGGCTGCGCCTGGATTGCATGGCGGATCTACTACCCTTGAACCGATTTTATCAACAGCATAATTTCCGCTATATGGGCACGCATAACGTTAATGGTAAGTTGGCCAATTTGTATGAGAAACTGCCGCCTGCCCGTGACCATGAGATCCGGCTGCAGTATTTTACAGCTAATGATTATGAACAGTTGATACACTGGTCAGGTGATGCCAAATTTCTGATGCAGTGGAGTGGTCCGCAGTGGCATCATCCCCTGAAGATAGCTGATTTGGATGCTTATCTACAGGATGCCAATCATCCGCTGTATTCAGATCGACTGATCTATACAGCTGTTGACCGCACCAGTAATCGGGCTGTAGGACATATTGCGTTGACCCGTATGGATCGGGAACATCGTTCAGCTCGTCTATCCCGTGTACTAGTAGGGGATCATGAAGCAAGAGGAAAAGGTTATGGTCGCCAGATGATCCAGGAAGCGCTGCGAATCGGATTTGATACCCTGGGGATGCATCGTATAACGCTGGGAGTACTGGATTATAATACGCAGGCCAAATCCCTGTATGAATCGATTGGGTTTCAGCAGGATGGCTTGATGCGTGATGCATTGTATCAAAACAACCAATATTATAATCTATGTGAGATGAGTATGCTGGAAGAAGAATGGCATACGAGTCGTCCTGCCAAGATATTATAACGACAGGATTAGATCGTACAGAACATGTATACATTCTAGGATAAAGAACAAAATGGAGTATAAGGATAGAATAGATTATTATAATGTACTCTATATACCCAGTTGAGAGAGTTATACACGGTTTGTATACCTTGCACATAGCATACAAAAAAGGCGGAGCATATGCTCCGCCTTTTTGCTTTATATTTCGTTCAATGTTGTTATATGAGTGGATGCCAGCTATTAAGAAGAAATACCGCCAGCACGTACGCGTCCGGATTTGTCGTATACTTCTTTGAGCAACATAGCAGGCTGGGTACGAACAGATGGTTTTGCATATACTGTTTCATAAGGAGCCACTACTTTGATCTCGTCCTTGGTACCCTGAACGATTGCGTTATCTTTGATCACTGCACCTTCGGCGATAATCGCATATTCGATATGCGCATTTTTGCCGATAAATGCACCTGGCATGATAACACTCTCGATCACTTCAGCTTGTTTGCTGATCGTGGAATCGTTAAATACAACTGAACGCTGTACACTACCTTCCAGAACCGCTTTACTGCTGATCATGGAGCAATCAGGAGCGTCAACATTTTGAACATCAGGAGCGATCTCCAGATCGGCTGAGAACATTGGCCAGTCTGTTCTTTTCAGTTCAAACTGCTTGCTGTGCTCCAAGATATCCATGTGAGCTTCCCACAGACTGTTGATTGTACCTACATCTCTCCAATAACCGAGGAATTCGTAAGCAACAACTTTCTCGCCATCTGCCAGCATTTGTGGAATGATGTCTTTACCAAAGTCATGATTGGAGTTCGCTTTGGCAGCATCCGCAACAAGATGCTGTCTCAGGTACTGCCAATCAAACACATAAATTCCCATAGAAGCCAGGTTACTTTCCGGATCAGCCGGTTTCTCGGAGAATTTGGTAATCATCATGCTATCGTCCACGCTCATTACACCAAAGCGGCTCGCTTCTTCCCATGGTACTTCGACCACGGAGATGGTTGCTTTGGCATTATTGTCTTTGTGGGACTGCAGCATTTCAGTGTAGTCCATATGGTAAATATGATCGCCGGATAGAACCAGAATGTTTTCCGGATTCAAGGCATCAATATATTCCAGGTTTTTGTAAATGGCATCCGCTGTGCCCATATATTCGCCTGTTGTCTCGGAAGATAGCAGGGTAATGTTCATTTTTATTGCATCTGTGGACCAGGAATCTCCTTGACCAATATGATCGTGCAACGATTCCGCCTCATATTGAGTCAGTACACCCACGGTATCAATTCCGGAATTCACACAGTTGCTAAGAGGAAAATCGATAATTTTGTAGTCTCCGCCGAATGGTACGGCAGGCTTCGCAACAATGGACGTCAGAGGTGCTAATCTACGTCCTTCACCTCCGGCCAGCAACATAGCGACGCATTCTTTGTTTGTATTTTTCATGTCGTTTTCCCTCCCATTTTCATGACAACGCTCAGTTGACAATGTATTAGTTTTATAAACCTGTGACATAGTCCTTGAAACAACAGGATTGTAAAATATTATCAATGCCGAAATTCTGTTCCCCTGTTTTGAGCCATAAGATGAAGAAACATAATTTACAGTGACTGCCTATTTTCAATCATGCTAAAATGGGGTAATAATCAAGGTTAAAAGCTTATAGCCTTATCGGCAGCAAGCTTCGGCGGTGTTTACTACTAGTGGAGGTGATATTTTGGTACAAAAACATACGGAATATAAATTACCTACTGCAGAAGAGATTTACCTTTTTCATGAGGGAACCAACTATCATACGTATCGTCAATTTGGCTCTCATTTAACATCCGAAGAAGGGCAGAAAGGTGTGAGATTTACAGTATGGGCTCCTCATGCTCAGCAGGTGAGTGTGGCAGGAGACTGGAATAACTGGAATGCCGAGGAATATCCTTTACATAAGCTGGATCAATCAGGGGTATGGAGCGGATTTGTCTCCGGGATCTCCGAGGGAACTATATACAAATACGTAATCACTTCACCAAGCGGCGAAGTCTTGTTCAAAGCGGATCCTTATGCAGTTCATGCCGAAGTGCGTCCGGCTACAGCTTCGGTCGTCAAGTCGCTCGAAGGCTACAAATGGAAAGATGCTGCCTGGAAACGCAAACGTCGCCTTCCTTATCAGCGGCCGCTTAATATTTACGAAATGCATTTTGGCACATGGCGTCAAAAAGAAGATGGCAGTCTGTACAGCTATACAGAGCTGGCCGAACTACTGGTACCTTATCTGGTGGATATGGGATATACACATGTAGAGCTCATGCCGCTTACCGAGCATCCTTATGATCTATCCTGGGGATATCAGAGTACAGGATACTTTGCGCCCACCAGCCGCTTTGGTACACCGCAGGAGTTAATGTATTTTGTGGACACCTGTCATCAGGCTGGGATCGGCGTACTACTGGATTGGGTACCGGGACATTTTACCAAGGATGCACATGGTCTGCGTAGGTTTGATGGTACGCCTCTGTATGAATATGCCGATCCCGACCGGGCAGAAAAGCATGGATGGGGGACATTATCCTTTGACTTTGGTAAACCGGAGGTTCGCAGCTTCTTGATCTCCAGTGCGCTATACTGGATGGACGTATATCATTTTGACGGATTGCGGGTAGATGCAGTGACCAGTATGATCCGGCTTGATTTTGAACGCGAAGGCGGAGGCTGGAAGCCCAATCAGCACGGCGGTGTAGAAAATCTGGAGGCGATCTCCTTTTTACAGCAGCTGAACAAGACGATTTTCCAGTATCATCCGTATGCACTGATGATGGCGGAAGAATCAAGCGCATGGCCAGGCGTGACCAAGCCTGCACATGAAAATGGTCTTGGATTTAACTATAAATGGAATATGGGCTGGATGAATGATACGCTGGACTATGTAGAAGCTTCGTTTGAAGCCAGACCTTCCAAGCATAATCGGCTAACTTTCCCGCTCGTCTATGGTTATTCGGAGAATTTTACACTGCCGTTATCGCATGACGAAGTGGTTCACGGCAAAAAGTCGCTTCTGGACAAAATGCCGGGTACCTATGAACAAAAATTTGCCGGTCTTCGCCTGCTGCTCGCTTATCAGATGACGCATCCCGGCAAAAAGCTGCTGTTTATGGGCGGTGAATTCGGTCAGTTTATCGAGTGGAAAGATCAGGATCAGCTGGATTGGCTGCTGCTGGATTATGAGATGCATCAAAAAGCACAAAATTATACCCGCGAGCTTAATCAGTTGTATCTGAATTCACCTGCACTTTGGGAACGTGATCACGACTGGGAAGGATATGAGTGGTTAAATGCAGATGATGCGCAAAATAGTGTGATTACCTATATGCGCAAAGGCAAAAAACCTTCGGACACGCTGCTGATTGCTATCAACTTCCAGCCGGTACCACGTGTCAATTATCGTATAGGCGTTCCCAAATCCGGAACCTATACGGAAATATGGAACAGTGATGAACCCAGATTCGGGGGAACAGGTGGTAGAACGATCCAGACAGCTCCCTCCGAGAAAATCGAGTGGAATGGCCAGGAGAACAGTATTATGCTGAATCTGCCGCCACTTAGTGCAATTATCATCAAACGGAGTACAGCCAGACGCAAAAAGGTCTGATTATTCCGTATTATTCCCGCTCTACTATACTGATTTACCATACAGACCAATTTAAGTTAGGGAGGATATAAGGATGAATATTTTATTTGCAGCAGCCGAGGCCAACCCTTTTATCAAAACAGGAGGTCTGGCTGATGTTATTGGAGCTCTGCCTACAGCTCTAAAAAAGGAAAAATGCGATGTCCGCGTTGTGATGCCCAATTACAAAAGTATCAGTGAATCCGTACGTAACCAGGCCACACTGGTAACTGTGATTCAGGTACAAATTGGCTGGCGTAGTCAGTACTGCGGCATCAAGCAGTTCAAGCAGGATGGAATCACCTTCTATCTGCTGGACAATGAATATTATTTCGGACGTGACGGTGTATATGGCTATGGAGATGATGCAGAGCGGTTTGCTTTCTTTAGTAGAGCAGTTCTGGATATTCTGCCGGCCATCGATTTCCAGCCTGATATTATTCATTCGCATGACTGGCACACAGGGATGATCCCGCTGCTGCTCAAAGCCCAGTATCAATCGGTTCCTTTCTACTCGAATATACGTACTGTATTTACTATTCATAATCTGCTTTACCAGGGAACATTCCCATACTCCGTATTATGGTCCCTGTTTGGTCTGGATGATCGTTATTTCCATGCTGAAGGAGTAGAATATTACGGCAATGTAAGTTACATGAAGGCAGGTATTGTATTTGCTGACAGGGTAACTACAGTAAGCCCTACATATGCGGAAGAGATCAAAATGCCATACTACGGTTATGGTCTGGATGGTCTGCTTCGCTCACTGGGTGGCAAGCTGCGTGGTATTGTAAACGGCATAGATACCAAAAGCTATAATCCCGCTACTGATCCTTATTTGTCTTCCCATTACCGCAGCGGTACCAGCAAACGACTGGAAAATAAAAAGGCATTGCAGGACGAACTCGGTCTTCCGGTTGATCCGAAGATACCGGTTATTTCCATGGTCACTCGTCTGGTTGAATCCAAAGGGCTGGATCTTATCACCCGCGTACTGGATGAACTGTTATATTATGATAATGTGCAGTTTGTACTGCTGGGTACAGGAGAGTCGGCTTATGAAGACTGGTTCCGTGAAGCGGTGTATCGCCATCCAAGTAATCTGGGAGCGGAAATCCGCTTCAGTGAAGGGGTGGCACGCCGAATGTATGCAGGTAGCGACATGTTCCTGATGCCATCCAAATTCGAACCATGCGGTATCAGCCAGCTGCTCGCTCTGCGTTACGGCAGTATTCCAATCGTACGTGAAACCGGTGGATTGAATGATACGGTGCATTCTTATAATGAAATAACAGGAGAAGGTACAGGTTTTACTTTCAATTCCTATAATGCACATGATATGCTATATACGATCCGTCGTGCGCTTTCCTTTTATCATCAGCCTAAGCATTGGAAGCAGGTTATGAAAAATGCGATGGGTGGAGATTACAGTTGGCAGACTTCTGCCAGAGAATATATGGATGTCTACCGTGAAGCGCAGCAGTAAGCTGTATTCACCGGATCACGCTCCTTTCAACTGCATATACTAATTATTCATAATATGACTATTTTATTGAACAAGACGACATACGGCTGTTTTTCTACAATGATTCATATGTAGGAAGCAGCCGTGTTGTTGTATATGCGATCGGAAGACACGACAGACAAGCAGTGATTTGCTCATTAAGAGGGAGAGTATATAGAGGATGAATGAAGTAACAATTAGCAGTCAGGAATACGCAGAGCTTCGACAGATCAAGCATCATTACCAAAGTATTATGAATTACACCAGTGACCTTATCAGTCGTCATTCATTGGACGAGCGTTCTACCTATCTGGACGTTTCTCCTTCATGCGTAGAATTAATGGGCTATAGACCGGAGGAACTACTCGGAACCAGTGGTTTTTCCTATGTGCATCCGGATGATGTAGAGCAGCTATTCAATCAGATTCAATCCGAGCTAATCGATAATCACTCGGTGACAGTGGTATTTCGTAATCTGCGTAAAGATGGCTCTTATTTCTGGGCAGAAGCCATTTGCCGTCTGGTCAAAGATATCGATGGTAACGAAATTGAACTGCTGGCCATTATTCGGGATATCAGCATACGCAAAGAAATGGAAGAACAGCTGCAGGATCGGGAAAGACAGCTGCTGCTGCTGACCAATCATACGACCGACTTTTTATCCCAGCACAAAGCAGACTTTGGAGCGACCTATGTATATGCTTCACCGGCATGTGAGCCTTTATTTGGCTATACAGTAGAAGAAGTGATGGGTACCGATGGATTGAGTTATATTCATCCCGATGATCTGCCCCATGTACGGGATTATCTGGAGAATATCGGTCACGGCAAGCTGACGAATGCATCCGATGCAGTCAGTTACCGTTACCTTCTCAAAAGTGGATCTTATATCTGGGTCGAGAGTACCTGCAGATATATCTATAACGAGCAGGGAGAACGAGAATATATTATTGGTGTCACCCGGAATATTCATGAAAGACGGGAACAGGCACGCCGGCTGAAAGAAAGCGAAAGCCGATACAAGTCCCTGTTCGAATTCAATCCGCTGGGTATACATGCACTTAGTCTGGAAGGGTATTATTTATCGGCGAATGCCAGCTTTCAGCGGATGCTTGGATATACAGAGGAAGAACTGAAACGCAGTTCATTTGAATCGATCGTCTATGCCGAAGATCTGGAATGGACCAAGTCCAATTTTGAAAAAGCCAAGCAGGGACAGACACGGCTATACGAACTGCGAACCATTCACAAAGATGGACATCTCGTTGATGTCGAAGTAACCAATGTTCCTATCTATGTAGGCGATGAGCTGGTCGGTGTCTATGCGATCGTTCAGGATATCACCGAAAGCAAAAAGAATCTGGGCAAAATCTACAAGTTGAGCAATGAACAAAAGCTGATTCTGGGTTCGGTGTCCGAAGGGATATTCGGTATCGATCTGGCTGGACAGACTACGTTTGCCAACCCGGCAGCAGTGAAAATGTTCGGTTATGAAGAAGGGGAGATGCTGGGGCTCAAGTTGCTGCATCATATGGAGCAGAGCGAACCGGACGGCAGTCCGAATCTTTCTGGGAGCACGCCGATACTGGATGCGCTGCTGCAGGGAGAGACTCGCCAGCGTGACGAAGCGGTCCTTTGGCGCAAAGACAATACCAGCTTTCTCGCTTCCTATCAGGTAACACCGATCATTGATCACGGTCAGCGTATAGGAGCAGTAGTAGTGATCCGTGACCGAACCGAAGAGAACAAGATTATTCAGGCACGGGAAGTAGCAGAACAGGCAGATCGTGCCAAGTCCGAATTCCTGGCCATTATCAGTCATGAGCTTCGCACGCCGATGAATGGCATGATCGGTATGATGGATCTGCTTCGTGATACTCTGGAAACAACAGAGCAGCAGGAATATGCAGATATTGTAATGGATAGCAGCAATGCACTGCTGAAAATAGTCAATGAACTGCTTGATTTCAGCAAAATCGAAGCTGGTCGGATGGAGCTCGAATATGAACCTGTTCATCTGCAAGAGCTCTTGGAACAGATTACTGAATTATTCGAAAAGCCTGCTTTGGACAAACAAATCACCCTGAATACAAGAGTGGATCCTACACTGCCCGAATCTATTATTAGCGATGGCAACCGTCTGCGCCAGGTGCTGATCAATCTGGTCGGTAATGCGGTCAAATTCACTGATGTAGGTGGTGTGATGCTGTCAGTACAGAGAAAGCCGCATCCCGACTGCAGTCTGATTATGATCGAGTTTGTGGTGCAGGATACCGGCATGGGCATCCCTATCGATCAGCAGGCCAAGCTGTTCCAGCCTTTTTCGCAGATTGGTACAGCGAGACATGGGGGCACCGGACTCGGTCTATCGATTTGCAAAAAAATTATCGAACTGATGGGCGGAGACGTTCAGATGGAGAGCCAGGAAGGACAAGGTTCTATCTTCTCTTTTACACTAATGTTGAATGTAGAAGATTATGCAGGACTTAGCACGACGCTCCCTGAACAATTGCCGGCACAAGAGCAGGATAAAGGAACTTATGGAGCACTTCGTATCCTGATTGCCGAAGATCATCTGATCAATCAAAAGCTGCTGCGTACCATTCTGACCAAAAAAGGCTACCAGCCAGATCTAGTCTATAACGGTCAAGAAGCGATCACTGCAGTCAGCCAGGAGAACTATGATCTCATCTTCATGGACGTGAATATGCCTCATATGGATGGGCTTCAGGCGACACGTCATATCCGACGCATGGATGAACTGAATCATCAGCCTATTATTATTGCAGTAACCGCTTTTGCCCGCAAAGAAGAGCGTCAGCTCTGTATCGAAAGCGGCATGGAAGATTTTATTCCAAAACCGCTGCGGATTAGTGATGTGGAACACAGCTTGGAGCGCTGGTCCAAAGTAGTCCATCAGCGCAAGTTGAGAATGTAAGGATTCTGTTTCAAATTATTTGAATAGATAGGATTAAGGTGATTGAGTGATCAATGCAAAGCTCTATTACTTGAAGAAGGATGTCTGGTACTTTTACAGACATCCTTTATTTGTATTTCGAAACGATAAATCAAACGAATGATATATCGAACAAGTAGCATATAAGTGTAAAAGTAACAAAGCAAAAAGTTGTTGGAATGAAGGTTTACTTTAAAGCGATAAACCACTATACTATAAAAGTTGATAATAATTATCATTATCATCTAATCAAGTCTACATATGAAGGAGAATTACATTATGAAAATGCATCAATGGATCAAAAGTCTGCTCGTTGCAGGCACATGCACAGCTATCCTTGCGGGTTGTGGAAATGCTGCACAAAGCACAGAAACTTCATCAAACAGCGGATCTTCTGCTGCTTCAGCGGCGTCCGCTATTACGATAAAGCATGATATGGGACAAACCGAACTGAAAGCACCTGCCAAAAATGTAGTGGCTTTAGAGTGGTCATTTGCTGATGATCTGCTGGCACTGGGAATGACGCCAGTCGGTATAGCTGATGATAACAAACCTGAAGCGATGAACAAGCTCGCTGGTAAATCGATTGAATATATGCCGATGGGCGAACGCGAGACACCAGATCTGGAGAAAATTGCTGGTGCTGCACCGGATCTGATTATTGCTGATACCGACCGTCATTCGAAAATCAAGCAGCAGCTGGATCAGATTGCACCTACAATTGTATTGAACAGCCGCAAAGGATCATACAAAGACAGCCTGAAGGATTTTGAAGTGATTGCCAAAGCTGTAGGCAAAGAAGACGAAGCCAAACAGCGTCTGCAACAGCATGACCAGATTATGGCTGATCTCAAAAAACAGGCCGATACTCTCAAAGAAAAAAGAGTGCTGATTGGTGTAGCGCGCAAAGATGGATTCAATGCTCATACGACCGCTTCTTATGCCGGTGCTGTTTTGCAGGATCTTGGCTTTGAGAATGTAGTCAAAGGAACAAGTGCCGATCCATACCCGGATACCAATCTGGAGACAATCACTTCACTGGACCCGGACATTCTCTTTATCGCTACAGATGATTCCGAAGCAATTACGAATGAGTGGAAAAAATTGCCGGTATGGAACAATCTGAAAGCTGTCAAAAATAATCAGGTATATCTAGTAGACCGTGATATCTGGACCCGTTTCCGCGGAATTACACCTGCCGAGAAGATCGGACAAAATGCAATAGATCTGGTTACCGGCAAAGTACAATCCAAGTAAATAGGATGTATAGCTACTTTTCGTAGCATAGATGGGATCATTTTATATAAAAAGTGCGCAGTTACCTGTTCAACAGGCTACGGCGCACTTTTTATGTATAGAGAGTGGTATTGCTTGGTTATTAAGAAGTCTATAAAGATAAGAATAGAATTTTGATTGTAGAAAAGAATCAGATTATCATTCTTATACTTGGCATACTTGGCATACTTGGCATACTTGGCATACTTGGCATACTTGGCATACTTGGCATACTTGGCATACTTGGCATACTTGGCATACTTGGCATACTTGGGTCAGACTTATCAATGCCAGCCAGCTTTTATAGCGCATTTTGCATATTGCGGTTCTGGTAGCGCATAATTAACAGATATGCTGCTCCAAAAGCAAGAATAATCAGCCAAACCGGAATACGCGGATCAAAAGTATATGCCCAGCCGCCGATAATGCCTGCAGGTGAAGTAATCAGTAGAATCAATACAGACAGCATCGAGAAAATTTTAGCCCGCTTCTCATCGTCTATCGCATTGGCGACAGCAGCTTCCAGATAAGGAGAGCTAATCATCATACCTACTGCAGCAATGATTGTGCTGGCAGCGATCCATGCCAGATTCGTAATGGGACCAATCACGAGCATCAGATTGGATAATACCGACAACAGGAATCCGACCATCATCGACTTATAAATGGATTGCTCCGGAATGCGCGGTGTGAGCAGCCAGAGCACCAACAGCATCACGACTGAAGACACTGCAGGCACAAGCGAGATCAGGTCGCTGTCCACATGGAGATAGTCGGCCATGTAGAGCGATAGATAAGTGGTCTTGAGCGTTGTCTGAAAATTAAACAAAACGTATACACTGAAGATCAACAGCAGTGTTTTACTGGCTGTAATCTCTTTAATCGCGCCGGCATAATCAATCAGACTTTTGCTTAAGCCCAGCTCGCGGGTTTCTTTCATTTTACGATAGCCCATCTCGGTCTCTCGGGTAGTCAGATGACGGCCAACGAATTGGAATGTCATAAGCAGGAATGCGAGCGCATACATAATTCTCGTACCGGGTACCAGGCCATAGGCGTATACGAGCAGACCGCCCAGTGGAGCGAACAAACCGCCAATCACACTAATAATCTGCAGCAGGGTAAAGACATATGTACGATCTGCGGGCTTCGTATCTTCGACGACCAGACAATAAAAAGCAGTGGAAGGCACACGCTGAAACCCGTTCACCAGTGCAGCGGCAACGAAAAACCAAACATTTTGCGAGACTGCCCATAAAATAGCAGCGAGGCTCCAGCTTAATAGATCAAAATACAATACAGCCTTTTTACGACCCATTCGGTCAGTCAGATAACCGCTGATAAAAGAGGAGAATACCTGTACAATCAGACTGAGTGTAGTAATCCAACCAATAGCCGTCTCGCTTACACCGAGTTCATACATGTACAAGGTAGCATAGGTCATAACCATGCTGTAAGGAATCAGAAAAAAAGGTTCAAAAGCAAGACAGCCACGGCTATTGCCTTGCAAACGTGGAAAAAAGGTACGTGTCATAGTGTGTTATTTCCTCCGGTAGTAGGTCAGATAGTAACTAAAATAGGAATGCTCGGATGATTAAACTGTTCTAACTCCGTTGTGGGCTTCATTACTAAGCCATGTACCGATCAAAATAATCTCCCTTAGTGATCTCCAAAATCTCCCTTCGGTTTTAAATGTTGATCTCATTGTATCATAAGCATTTTTTGGAGTGTCTACTTGAAAGAGAATTCTAATAAATTCCGAAACTGGACAAGGTAGCTCTGAAATAATATTCTCGACTGAGAGTATAGTAATATCTGAAACATAATATTATTAATAGTATTAAAAATATTAACCGACATTTCACACTGAGTAAAACAATGGGAGAACAAATTCATTGAGAATAGAAATTGAGAAAACATTTACGGTGCAGGGTAAAGGTAAAGTCAATTTTTCAACAGAATATGGTAAGGCAACAGCGTATTGGAACGGAGAATTACCTGAAGAAGGCAAGTCATACATTGTTGAAATCGAAATTGAAGAAGTATGTTTTTTGGGAAAAAATCTGGAAATACACGAAGAACACAAATTTTCAATAGAAATGGACAATGAAACAATCTATCTAATAGGTTATCTTGAATCGAGTGAAGAGGATGGTTATGCTGTGTTAAGGCTTGGAGACTCTATAGTTCCTTTAGAAGTAAAAAATAGTATTACGCCTGGAAGCTTTGTAAAGATCGTGTCGAACAAAATTACTCTGTATGATATGAAGTATTGATGAAGAAATGTACAATCAATACTCGAGTATTTTTTGGGAAAAATTTATAATAATTGAGGGAGATAGGATCTATGCTTTACTTTACTTATAAGGAATTTAACGAAGAATGGTACTATGAATCAGATGAGAACGGAATTATATTGAGGCAAATCGTTAAACAAGAAGGGGAAAAGCCCAAATTATCCAATCAAAGAGATTCTCAATTTTATATGGCTGAACATCCTATTGATTTGGAAGACTCTATGTTGGATCCATTACAAAAGACTGATTTTGAAAATGAATGGGTCAAACTGAATGCTGATTATATGAGTGAGTGGGAACAGACCAAAAAAGAAAATGTGATAGGGCAAGAAGTAAAAGCCACTATTGAAGTCATATATCCTCAAGGAATAATTGTACGATTAAATCACACTCAATACCCGGGATTAGCTTGTTACGATGAATTTGCTCAAAACGCTCAAGTTAAAAATATTTACCCGGACATAGAGATGATCGCTACGATCAATGGTTATGATGACACCAATGGTTGGGTTAAGCTTGAAAATGCGAGATTATCAACTCGATCATAGTATGAATTATAGAAAAAGGAACCTTGTGATCATATTCGATCATAAGGTTCCTTTTTGTTGTTTACATTTTGATAGATTCCCGCAAAATAACCTGTGCTAATCTATAAAGCATCAGCGTAGTTATTCACCGCCACCTCCACCACAGGAACTTCCACCACTACATGAACTGCTGCTGCACGAACTTCCCGAAGAATGATCATGTCCATGATGGGAGTGATGGCCGTACATATCATTCGTTGCCGAATACCCGGTACCACATGAAGAACCCGAGTTGTTATACTGCTGTTGCACATCTGGTGGGAGATGGGGATTCATCACGGAACTGAAACTCGTTGGATTGTCATGAGAATAATAGATAGCTGCCGCACTTGCTGTACCAAGTCCATAACTATCTGCATATGCAGGTACATAGCTGCTGTCTGCACTGCTATCCCGGCGCGAGCGATCTGTACGCGAATTAGGTGGGATACGGTCGAGTACAGCCTGACTGTGAGCACGGAAGCGCTCAATCAGATAATCGATACCATCCCGTGCCTCCGGAATATTCGTATAAGCTGCTCCATTAAATAGCGAATACTCTGCCTGATGCGGGTTAAACGCCAGCATATTGTTCATCATATCCTTATCCAGTGGATACTGGAAAAATCCTGCCCATACATAGGCATTGGCCCTTGTAATCGGGAACAATTCCGCATAGGCCCAATCAAACAGTGCCCGTTGATCAGGCTGGAATAGCGATCCGCCATGCGGGGAATGATGCAGCATATATCCATAGAACCGATCACAGAACTGCTGGTACTCTCTGGTGAACATCAGCATTTCATGCCAGATATCATCTACTCTTGAACTGAACATGGGCATCTGGCGGAACAGGGCGCACATCAGCAGATAGCGCTTCATCTCGATCCAGCGCCAAGCCCATTCTTCCTCGCTCAGTTCAGGATGCTCGGTTAATACACGCTGGCGAAGCTGGTGTTCATAGTCAGAGGGCAGGGACTGTTCCAGTCGACGCGCCAATGGTTCACAGGGATGCCCTGATGGCACCAGATTTGTTGGTGGCATGCCAACCTTTTGGAAAAAGCGTCCGTTTACTCTGCCTGTACGGCCATACCCCCTAAGATTTCTCGAACGTACAATGATAATGACGAGTACAGCCAGCAGAATAAAAAATACAATTGTCATATAGAAACCTCCAGTCTTGTTAAACCCTCACTGTAAATAGAGCAAGCGTTAGGGCTGCAGGGACGGATCGGTATTCGGTTAAAATAGAATAAATCTTTAATCGGGTAGACAATAGCTGTTCTATGCAGAAACCAGTAGTTGAATCAAGGTGAATAAAAGAGTCAACACAGTCGGTACACTCAATACAAATTAATCCAACAGTTAATATACCAAGGTTAACCCCTAAATTAAAACAGTGGTTTGAACAGAATTTGATTGCTTTCAAAAGCCTTATTATATTTTCTGCTATTGTCCTGCTCGCATCATTGCGAAGCAGTCACGTTAGCATCAAACTCGGCACGAATACGTGCCAGAAGATCCGGCTGGGTCATCACATCAAAGGCAGTCTCGGCGAGCAGGGTAGCAGTGAAGATCATGGCTTCCAGCGCCTGCGGCTCCTGGGCACGATCGCGGAATCCAATGCTGTGCAGTTCATGCTTTTCGTCTGTAATCTTCACATACGGATGAATCGCTGGACAGCGTACCGATACATTACCGAGATCGAGTGAACCGGCATCTTTGCCGGAATGGATCTCTTCGCGGCTTATACCATGATTCATTAGGTTATGAGTAAACGTCTCGGACAGCGTCTGGTTGGTAATCAGCTCATCATAGGAATATTCATAATTAGAGATTTCCAGACGGCAGCCTGTCTGCAGGGCAGCACCTTGAGCCACCTGCTTGACCCGTTCGACCAGTTCATTTGTATAGCTGCGGCTGCCGGAGCGAACATAGAATTGCGCGGAAGCATAATCGGGAATCACATTGGCTGCAACACCGCCATGATTAATAATGCCATGAATTCGCGTATCGCTGCGCGTCTGCTGACGCATCGCATTAATACCATTGAACAACTGTAAAATAGCATCCAGTGCATTGATGCCATGCTGCGGACTGGCAGCGGCATGAGCCGATTGACCAAAATATTCAAACTGCAGGGCATCCATGGCGAGTGAGATCCCTGATTCTTCATAGGCATAATAAGGATGAGCCATCATGGCAAAGTCACAGTCATCGAACAGACCCGCTGCTGCCATGGGTACTTTGGCACCGCGCGTTTCTTCGGCTGGCGTACCATAGACGCGAATCGTACCGCCAATCTCGTCGATAACTGATTTAAGACCGATCGCAGCACCGGCACTCATCATGCAGATCAGATGGTGACCACAAGCATGACCAATCTCGGGCAGCGCATCATATTCACACATGAAGGCAGCAATAGGTCCAGGCTTGGCTGATGTATAAGTAGCAACAAAAGCAGTTTCAATATCCAGCACAGGCGCTTCGATACGAAATCCGTGGGATTCCAGCTCCTGTTTGAGCCGGGTAGAAGCTTTGTATTCTTCATTACCCAATTCGGGATTTTGCCCGATATAGGTGGATACCGCTTTGAACGCTTCAGCATGCTGCTGAATATGCTCGCTTATTTTCATTTTGAGTAGGGTAGGATTCATGGATGTATACTCCTTTTATGTATAATGGTATAAATAGTGCCAATAACAGTAAAGCTGTCCTGTTATTGAATAGTCTGACTTCGACTATACCTCATTATAACGGATTATTATGCTACTTTGGATATAACCTGAGTATAGCATACAGGTAGTCTATCAATGAAACCGTTCTCTTCGAAAAATGAATGAAATATATACAAAATGATTGAATAATCATACAATTTCATTTATAATAACCCGGTTGAGTGATATGAGAGTAAGTCGTAAAATGTACAACAAAATGCAAATTATTTTAACAGAGTAAAGGAGATAGAAGGTTGAAAGCACTAAAACCATGGTTTGCATGCTGCCTGAGCATGCTCATGTTGTTCTTTACAGTGATTCCGCTGGCTTCTGCTGCACAGGACAACCAGAAAGTCATCACGGTTGGTCTGAGCGCAGACTTCCCGCCGTATGAATTCCACAAAAAGATTGACGGAACAGACCAGATTGTCGGTTCCGATGTAGAAATTGCCAAACGGATCGCTGCGGATATGGGAGCAACACTGCAGATCCAGGATATCCCCTTTGACAGTCTGCTGCCGGCGCTAAACAGCGGCCGGATCGATATGATTATCTCGGGAATGACACCGACGGAAGAACGTCGTCAGAATGTAGATTTTTCCGAATCGTACTATATCTCCCGCCAGGTGATTATGACCCGTGTGGAAGACAAAGATAAATATACATCGGTTGACAGCCTGCAAGGCGCATCTATCGGTGTACAAAAAGGTTCTATCCAGGAAGGTATCGCCAAAGATATCAAAGATGCCAAACTGACTTCTGTGGATCGCATCGCCGATATCGTATTATCTCTTGAATCCGGCCGCGTAGATGCTGCCGTCATGGAAGGCCCGGTTGCCGAGGGTCAGGTTGCGAATCATGACGATCTGGCAATCACATCCGCAACGATTCCGGACAGTGATACCGAGATGGCGATTGCCGTGAAAAAGGGCAATGCCGAGCTGCTCGGTCATATCAATGGCACCCTGGCTAAATTGAAGCAGGGCGATCAAGTGAAGAAATTCGTTCAGGATGCAACTGCCCTGAACTCGGGCGAACAACAAAAGTCCAATAACATATTCACTATCTTCTGGGATTACCGTCAGTATTATATGAAAGGAATCCAGTATACACTGCTGCTATCTGCGGCAGGTGTACTGTTCGGGTTCCTGATTGGTCTGGTCGTTTCGCTGTTCCGCTTGTCCAATGTAGGTATTCTGCGCTGGATCGCTGTAACCTATACCGAGATTCTACGTGGTACACCAATGCTGGTACAGCTCTTGATTATCCACTACGGAATTGCCCAGACGTTCCATATTGAATTTAGCGTATTGGAATCGGGTATTATTACCTTATCCATTAACAGTTCTGCTTACTTGGCCGAGATTTTCCGCGCCGGTATTCAGGGTGTCGATCGTGGACAGATGGAAGCCGCCCGTTCACTCGGTATGTCTCACGGAATGACGATGCGCAGCATTATTATTCCGCAGGCGGTTAAAAGTGTACTACCGGCGATCGGTAATGAATTTGTCGTTATTATCAAGGAATCGTCGATTGTCTCCTTTATCGGGGTAGCCGATCTGATGTTCCAGGCACAGGCTGTTCGAAGCATTACCTATTCGGCGCTGAACCCGCTGCTGATTGCTGCAGCGATTTACTTTATCATGACGTTCGTGCTTTCCAAGCTGCTTGGAATGCTGGAAAGGAGATGGAGTGTAAGTGATAAACGTTAAAGGACTCAAAAAGTCATTTGGTAAAAATGAAGTATTGACCGGTATAGATGTGGAGATTGCCCAGGGTGAGGTTGTCGTCGTGATCGGACCGAGTGGATCGGGGAAAAGTACGTTCCTGCGTTGTCTGAATCTACTGGAACAGCCGACTGCCGGCGAGATTTATTTCGAGGACGAGCTGATCACCCAGCGCAAGTATGATATTGATAATGCCCGCAAAAAAATGGGTATGGTCTTCCAGCACTTTAATCTGTTTCCGCATAAGACAATCCTGCAGAACCTGACGCTTGCTCCGATCAAGGTTAAGAAAACCAACCCGGCAGAAGCGGAGAAAATCGCTATGGAGCTGCTGCATACGGTAGGTTTGGAAGACAAGCGGGATACGTATCCAAACCAACTGTCCGGCGGACAAAAACAGCGGATCGCGATTGCACGCGCACTGGCGATGCAACCCCATGTGATGCTGTTCGATGAGCCTACATCTGCACTCGATCCCGAGATGGTCGGTGAAGTACTGGAAGTTATGCAGAAGCTGGCACATGAAGGAATGACAATGGTGATCGTTACACACGAAATGGGCTTTGCCCGTGAAGTAGGGGATCGTATCATCTTCATGGATGGCGGACAGATCGTGGAACAGGGCCCCCCTGAACAGGTATTTGGTGCTCCTACCCACCCGCGTACCCAGGATTTCCTGAGCAAGGTATTGTAAAGCAGACTATAAGTGGAAGATACCGATAATCGGTTGTTATACAGACGATTGATGAATAGGTATCGATGCATAAATGAATAAAACTATGCATAAAAGGGATGTTCGGAAAATGATGTATCTATCCCTGACCAGCATGCTGTATCCGTTAGAGTGTTCTCATCGGGTGCAGCATGCTTTTTTATTTGCAGTAGCAGGATGAACGCAAAGTTGAATAAATGAAGATAGGATGAAAGTATTGTTTGAACTCTCAAAATCTTTGTTATATTTCGTAATATGCTATATAATGATAACTGTTGATTTTATTGTTCAATGCAGATATTGAGCAGTAGAAAACGGAATTATATAAAAGAAGTGTTTATGAAGCAAAGTATCATCACCTTATTTTATATTGGAGGAATGAACAATGGCCAAATTATTCACCCCTTATACATTCAAAAATATGGAGCTCAAAAACCGCGTTGTCATGCCGCCGATGTGTCAATATTCAGTAGATACCAAAGACGGTATGCCAAACGATTGGCACCATGTTCACTATATTAGCCGCGCTGTAGGAGGCACCGGTCTGATCATCGTAGAGATGACAGCTGTACATCCGGATGGACGGATTACTGATCAGGATACAGGCATCTGGGATGACCATTTTATCCCTGCCTATCGCAAAATGGTAGATGAAGTACACGGTTATGGAACGAAGATTGGCATTCAGCTTGGTCACGCTGGTCGCAAAGCAGAAGATGCAAATCCACCGGTGGGCCCGTCCGCTGTTCGTTATGATGGTGAAGGATACAAAGAACCTCGCGCACTGACCACGGCAGAGGTAGAAGAGATGATTACGGCTTATGCCGAAGGCGCACGCCGTGCTGTAGAAGCCGGTTTTGATACAGTAGAGATTCATGGCGCACACGGCTACCTGATCCATCAGTTCCATTCTCCACTGGTCAATCAGCGTGAAGATGAATATGGTCAGGATCTGCCACTGTTTGGCGAACGTGTCGTACAGGCAGTACGTCAGGCAGTGCCGGCTGATATGCCTGTGATCATGCGTGTCTCGGCCCGTGAATACGTAGATGGCGGATATGATGTGGATTATATTACCGAAGTCTGCCGCCGTTATCGTGATGCCGGTGTGGATATTATGCATGTATCTTCTGGCGGCGAAGGTCCTGTCGGTGCCGGTGGTATGCCGGTAGGTCCAGGTTACCAGGTCGAGATGGCTGCCCAGCTGAAGCAGGCGCTGGATATGCCGGTAATTGCTGTAGGTATTCTGGATGAGTATGAAGATGCCGAGAAAGTACTGGAGAATGATCAGGCTGATCTGGTAGCAATCGGACGAGCGATGTTGCGTGATCCGTACTGGGCAGTTCATGCAGCCAAAGCATTAAATGCAGAAGCAGATGTACCTGTACAATATTTACGTGGATATCGTCACTGATCCTGTTCATTTATATTAGAATCGTCGAAGCCATTATTTTCTATTCGTTAGGAAATAATGGCTTTTTTACTGCATTTTTTAAATTTCTCGTTTGCAAAATAAAATAATATTTAAAAAGAAAATAGAAAGATAACGAGCTAAAAATCCTTTGAATATCATGGTTTTCGAAAATTTTGATATCTCCCGAAATCTCCAATTGAATAAAATTTTAATTATAAAGTGATCCATCTTTCATCTCTCCGCGTTGATAAGAGTAAGAATGATCAACACCAACTTGACTTACAAAGGAGACTATTTATGAAGATGAAAAAAATTATCGCACCCGTACTATCCTTATCTCTACTTGTTCCGGCAGCAGGTGCTTTTGCAGCAGACAGCCCATCATCTACTTCCATGGCCCCGACAGTAAGTACCAAAGCAGCGGATTTACGTGCAGGCTTGGATTACCTGTTATCCGAGCATTTTGCTCTTGCTGTAACAGCAATGACCAAGGCCTATGAAGGTGCACCAGATGCCAAAGAGGCTTATGATGCACTGGATCAAAATGCTGTCGATATGCAGCCAGCTATTGAATCTATCTACGGCAAACAAGCAGCTGCCGAGTTTGAACGTATTTTCCGCGCTCATAACAAATACACAGATGATCTGGTCAAAGCGACCAAAATGAACAACCAGGAAGCTGTAAAACAGGCAGAAGCCAATGTACAGGGATTTGTGGATGAGTTTGCTGATTTCCTGTCCAAAGCGACCGGTGGCAAGCTTCCCGAGCAGGCAGCTGAACAGGCTATTCGCCTACATGAAGATGAAGTACAAGATGTATTCGAGAAATATGTAGCCGGTGACTATACAGGCGCTTACACCGAGTATCGTGAAGGCTTGAATACAATGTTTACGATCAGCAAAGCATTGTCTGGTGCGATCGTCTCCCAGAATCCGTCGATGTTCGATAACACCACGGTAGATACACCAGCAGCCGATCTGCGCTCTGCACTGAACCATCTGGCAGCTGAACACTTTGCCCTGTCTGTGCTGCAAATGCAAAAGCAATACGATGGCAAAGCGGATTTCCAGGCACTGATTGATGCCGAAGCAGGTAATACCGCTGATTTCAAAGCAGCTATTGCTTCCATTTATGGCAATGCCGGAGCCGATCAATTTGAGAAAATCTGGGTAACCAATCATATCAAAGCCCAGAGTGATTATGTAGACGCACTCAAAAAAGGCGATCAACCAGCATTGGAAACAGTAAAAAATCGTATTAACGATTTCACCAAGGAATTTGCCGCTTTCCTGAGTACAGCGACAGCCAATAACCTGCCTGCAGCCGCAGCCGAACAAGCACTGATGACGCATGAAGGTCAGGTACAAAAAGTCATCGATAACTATGCTGCGAAAAATTACACTGCAGCTTATCAGGCTGATCGTGAAGGCTACAAAACCATGTTTGGTATCGGTGAAGCACTGGGTGGTGCTATCGTCAAGCAGAATCCTGACAAATTTATGACTAGTGCCGCACAACCGACACCACAACAGCCTATGATGGAACAACCAGCACCACAGCAGCCAGCGATGGATCAATCTGCTGCTTCGAACAGTTCGATGATGACGATCTGGATGAAGCTGAACAGCAAATCACTAAAAATCAATGACAAAACAACCATGATGGACACCATGCCGATGGTAATGAATGGTACGACCTATATCCCGCTTCGTTACCTGGGTGAAGGTATCGGTGCCAAAGTAAGCTGGAATGCCAAAAACGGTGAAGCTACTGTTATGGCAGGCTCTGATACAATGAAATTCTGGGTGGGCAAAGACACTGTAAGTGTAAATGGACAAAACAAACAACTGGATGCAGCAGCTATGGTCAACAAAGATGGACGTACCGTTGTACCTCTTCGTTCGATTACCGAATTGCTGGGTTGGGATGTGAAATGGGACAAGAATGATGGTTCTATTACACTGACCAAATCGATGTAAGCTGATATTCTATTTTGTGTAGCTTCATTAAATTGCTTCGTGATCCATCTCAATAAAATATTCAAAATTACCCATAACATCTTAGGTATCCTAACCATGATATTGCGATAAATTCAGGTTATAGACCGAATAGTAACCCCCCTGCCATTTTTGCAGCAGGGGGTTTTTATATATTTTTCATATTGAGGCAGAGAAGATGTACAGCAAGATGCGTATAAATCGCTCATATGGGTTATTGATACAATAACCGGATCAACATCGGAGGAAAATTATTTGCCGCCGCTGTGAAACCTTATGTATATTTCTTCGTAATACCTGTTAGTAACAACGCTTATGCATAGTAGCGCATGTAACGTATTACGATGATCATTTTATTATTCAAGTGGAGGGAACTAATTTATGTCAATTTTCAAACGTCTGCGTGATCTTACTCTGTCCAATGTGTATGCTCTGATCGAGAAAGCGGAAGATCCTATTAAAATGACAGATCAGTATATTCGTGATATGGCAGCCGATCTGGAGGATGCCGAGAAAGCGGTAGCTTCACAGATTGCTATTGAAAAACGCTTTAAGCAGTTGTATGAAGAACAGGATGCCCTGGTGAAAAAACGTGAAGAGCAGGCGCATATTGCTGCTCAGAATCAGAACGTTGATCTGGCTCGCCGCGCACTGGAAGAAAAGAAAAATGCGGAAGCTAAGCGTGATGAATACAAAGCCAACTACGACCAGAACAAAGCAGCTGCCGATAATCTGCGTGGCAAGTTGGAAGAGATGCGCAAACAGTTGAGCGATATGAAAAACAAACGCGAAACTCTGGTAGCACGTTATAATGCAGCTAAAGCCCAGACTGAAATCAACAAAACAATGAACGGATTCAGTGCTGACTCTGCAACAGCCGGCCTCAGTCGTATGGAAGAGAAAATGCTGCAAATGGAAGCCAGAGCAGAAGCAAGCAACGAGATGAACAGCAAAGGCAAGTCGCTCGATGATGAGATCGATGCACTGGGTGCCAACAAGGAAGTTGAAGATGAACTGGCCGCTCTGATGAAGCAGTACGAGAACAAATCCTAAGCAACCTGTATTCATTTATTTAAAGAAAGATAAGATAGATTAAAATAACAGCAGCCTGGAACGAAACGAAGGCAAGAACAGCACATTCCGTTCTTCCTTCGTTTTTGTTTCGTGCAAATGGGTTATCTATGGATTATGAATAGATGGGCTGTAACCAATTATGCTAAATAAGTGGAGGATGGCAAATTATGAGCTGGGATATTGTACTGCAAATTCTAGTATGGACAGGCGTGGGCGCAGTATTGCTGTTCGCACTCATGTACCTGGATTCATTTTTCACCAAATACAAGGATATCGCCGAGATCAAGGCAGGCAATACGGCAGTCGCGATCAGACTGGCGATGAAGCTGTTTGCGCAGGGATACATTTTATCCGTATCCATCAATACGTCATGGAGCCTGTGGGAAGCTGTGCTTGTATCGGTAGTTTCCTTTATTATTCTGCTTGTTCTGGAGCAGATTGCTCGTCTGCTGCTCAAAAAGATAGCAGGTCTGGATCTGGACGAAGGAACGCGTCAGGGAATGGTTAGTCATGGATTGATTGGTGGCGCGCTGCAGCTGGTAGGTGCCTTTATTATTTCAGCTTCCCTGTAAATTCAGAAGTATGTAAAGAAATAAGGTTTAAGCAAAGAAAGGAAGTTACAGGTTATGGGATTATGGAAACGGATTACGAATCTGGTCTCCAAGCCGGAGCCTCCAAAACCGGAAAAGGGACCACTGGATTTACAGACAGGAGATATCTGTGAAGTGTCGCTGGTTACATATGAGGTCGTCGGAACGGCCCGTAATCGTGCGCGCAATGCGGTAATGCTAACTCTTCAGGATGGAACGAACATCTCGTATCTGCATGTAGAGCTGCAAGAAAAGCTGCGTTATACGCTTTATCAACCTATCGATGGCGGTCTGGAAAATCCAAATGAGGTACCTACACATATCGAAATGGATGAAACCGATTATTATATGGATGAGCAGTATCATGGAAGTGTGCTGGCAAGCGGTCGTACGCCGGTGCTGCCGGGAGTACAAAACGGAGAACAGCATGTATGGCAGTATCAATCGGATAATCGTAAACTGCTGCGCATTGAATGGCAGGGCGGACGATTTACACTATATGAAGGTGAATTTGTACTTAACGGGGATGTTCGTGTCATCCGTGCCAGTTAGGAGCGAAGTCCAATGAAATCACGCGCATCATGGTTGATCAAAATCGTGCTGATGCTCAGTCTGGTGACGTCGCTGCTCTCCGGCTGTGGTATAGGCTCGAACAATTCCAAGCTCAATTATCCGCTCGAATCGGTCAGTCGGGAAGGTGACTCGACTTCCTATGTATATCGGGCAGCCGGACAGACCGTACCTGTAGTAGCAGAGCAGCTGTCTGACCAGCGTACTCCGCAAAACATGTCCGTTGAAGACCCGAAGCGGATGTTCCTCGTCTATGAGAATGAACTGATTCAGGTACAGCAGGACCCGAACAAACCGGAAGATACGATTATTGAAGTGGATTCGCATGAATATGTGCGTCGTAACTATGATTCGAGCTTCCTGCAGGGTTATCTGACAGCAACGCTGATCAATCAGCTGTTCGGTGCGCTCAGTGGTTTTGGTGGTGGATATGGAGGTTATTATGGCGGCGGTCATTATCGCGGCTATGCCAGCCAGAAAACCTATCCGCCTCAGACCCAGTACAAGAAACCGACGATGGAGGATATCCAGCAGGCTCCGCCGATGACAGTGAACAAGTCGGGCTCCATTTTCAAACGTGGCAATTCATCGACTTCCAAACGATCACAGTATGACAGCAATACACCAAGCCGCGGTTCGCCTTCTTCCAGCGGGACAATCAATCGTGGCAATTCATCCAATCGTTCAGGTGGAGGATTCTTCTCTCCATCGGGTAACAGCGCACCCAAATCGAGCTTTGGTTCAGGCAAGATTCGCAAACGTGGACGACGGTAATAGTTTGGCTTATTATATGCGTTTCAGAAATGATTGAGCGTTAGTGAGAAATAATACAAAGAGAGGCCAGCTGTATATGCACAATTTGTGTATAGGCAGCTGGCTTTTTTTGTGCTTGCCAGAGATAATCAGCTGTGACTGGTGACTGGTGACTGGTGACTGGTGACTGGTGACTGGTGACTGGTGACTGGTGACTGGTGACTGGTGACTGGTGACTGGTGACTGGTGACTACATCCGATGATTGTCTACCCTGGTACCGAACAGATTCACCTTATAAAATGATAGCGTTTCCATTACACTTTGGATATTCAATAAACAGAGGAGGGACATAATGAAAAAGATTACTGCTTTGACACTGTCCATTGTATTACTGATTCTGCTGTCCGGCTGTGGAGGCGAAGAGAACGCGCAGGGTGCAGGTACAGCAGATGACCCGGTCAAACTGACCATATGGCATAACTGGACGGGACAGGATGCCAAATCGATTGCTATGCGCAAGCTGCTGGATGACTTCCGCACAGCTCATCCAGAGATCGAATTGGAAGATGAGCCGCTGCCTACCGATGGGCTGAAGACCCGCCTTCGTACAGCAGCTGCGGCAGATGAAATGCCCGATCTGTTCGTTATGTGGCCCGATGCGATGACCAAAGAATTTGTCAAAGGAGATCTGATTCAGCCGATTAATGAATTCCTGGACAGCAAGCCGGAATGGAAAAACAATTTCATTCCAAATGCTCTCGATGGATATACGGTCAACGAGCAGATTTACTCGGTACCAATGAACCTGGCACCCTCCTCGTTACTTTTTTATAACCAGGCAATATTTGATCAATACAAGGTAAAAGTACCGGAAACATGGGAAGAACTGATGAAAGCAATCGATACTTTTAATCAGAATAAAGTGATTCCGATCGCGCTGGGTAACAAAGCAAACTGGGTCGCCCAATCTACCATTTTCAGTACGATTGGTGATCGTGTTACCGGTACAGACTGGTTCCTCAAGGCTGCCGAGCAGAATGGAGCTTCTTTTGCCGATCCGCAATTTGTACAGGCGCTGACCGTGATGCAGGATCTGGGTAAAGCCAATGCCTTCCAGAGTGGATTTGACAGTATTGATGAGACCCAGATGATGCAGCTTTATTTCCAGGGGAAAAGTGCCATGGTCATTAACGGCGGATGGGCACTGGCGAATCTGGTAAATAACGCACCTGCTGAAGTGTTGGATCAGACCCATGTAACTATCCTGCCGCCTGTACCCGGTGGCAAAGGAGAAGCCCAATCTACTGCCGGTGTCGTCGGAACAGGAATGGGACTAAACAAAAAGCTGGAAGACAAGCAAAAAGAAGCAGCACGGGAGCTGCTGTATGCACTTTCTGGTCCGGAAGGTCAGCAGGCTACGCTGGATAGCAGTACGCTTGTCAGCTATAAACTGGAGCTGGATAAGAGCAAAGCCCATCCGTTATTCGTGGAACTGTACGATCTGATCCAGAAAACAAAGATCAGCCCGGTCTATGATTCCAAGCTCAGTTCGGCAGCCGTAGAAGTTACCAATAATGGTCTGCAGGAGCTGATGATGGGTGGTAATCCGCAGGATATTGCAGCCAAAATCCAAAGTGCACAAGCTGGAGCACTCGGCAAATAGCTGGGGCTCCTACAGAATACGATGCTGGCTGCAGAAGCCAGCATGACGGCAAAGTGAAATGATGAAGCAGACTGTCGTTAAGAATAACTGTACAGCAGATGATCCAGCAGAATAAGGTGCCGGATCATCTGCTGTATATCCTTATGCCATTCAGGCAAGCATGGACAGCAGCAAATCATAATAAGGAATGAGGCAGCAGGCAAAATCGAGGGCAAGGAGTGATGATATGAATGCTATGAGCAGCCGCAAGTTTGTTATGTTTGGTCTGGCACCGGCGCTGCTGATCTACGGTTTGTTTGTATTTGTGCCGGTCGTCTGGTCGGCATATTATGGATTTTTTAACTGGTCCGGGTTCGGGGATAAGCAGTATATCGGTCTGGCCAACTACACAGAGATCATTCACGATTCTACATTTTGGCATTCTCTGAAAAACAATATTATTTTCGTGCTGGCGGCGGTATTTGGTCAGGTACCTATCGCGCTGGCACTGGCAGTCATTTTGCACAAAAATACATGGATGCAGCGATTTTTGCGCTCGGCTATTTTTCTGCCGATGGTAATGTCGACAGTCGTTATCGGAATGGTCTGGCAGTACATTTACCATCCTCAGATCGGGATTCTGAATTTTCTACTGGATGCGGTAGGACTATCCGGTTGGAAGCTGAACTGGTTGTCCGATTCAGGCATAGCGATCTATTCGCTGGTTCCGCCGCTGATCTGGAGCTTTGTTGGTTTGTACCTGATCATTTTCAGTTCGGCGCTGCAAAATATACCCGGCGAGATCCACGATGCTGCCGAGCTTGACGGCGCTATTGGCTGGCGAAGGTTGGCTTATATTTCGCTACCGATCATCTGGACGACCGTACAGGTAGCGATTGTACTGTGTATCTCCGGTAGTCTAAAATCATTCGATCTGGTCTATATTATGACCCGTGGGGGTCCGGCACATGCGACAGAACTGCTGGCTACCTATATGTATAACTCGACTTTCACTTCATATCGTTATGGCTACGGCAGTGCGATCTCGACAATGATTGTGCTGATCAGTCTGGTATTGATTGGAACGAGCCAGTGGCTAACGAGCCGCAAAAGCCGCAGCTGAGAGCATATGCATTTAGTGAATAATGAACAATAACGGAACATATCAATAGGCAAAAGGAGGAGATATGATGAATCAGACGGCAGCAGCCGGTTCTCATCGTCAGGTATCAGGGATATCTGGTCTGATGGGCAGAAGTAAATCCATTATTTTTTGGACGATCCTGATGGTTTATGGTATTTTTACCTTGTATCCGTTTTTTTGGCTGATTGTGAGCGCATTCAAAACCAATGAAGATTTTTATAGCCATCCGTTCGGGCTGCCAGCCCAGTGGAATATCGCTAATTTTAGTAGAGCCTGGGAGACAGCCAAACTGGATACGGCATTTGCCAATTCATTGATTGTATCGATCGGCTCGCTGATCCTGACGCTGTTTATCGGAGCGCTAGCTTCGTTTATTCTGGCTCGATTTCAATTTCGGCTTAAGGGAGCGGTGTTTGCTTTCTTTGTGGTTGGGATGCTGATTCCGATTCACAGTACACTGGTACCGCTGTTTATTCTGATGAAACAAATCTCGCTGTTGAATACGTATTGGGCGCTTATTTTGCCGTATACAGCATTTGCTCTGCCAACCGCGATTTTCGTACTGTCTGCTTATCTGATGTCTTTTCCAAAAGAGATTGAGGAAGCTTCCTTTATCGATGGTACGGGTCTGTGGGGATTATTTTTCCGTATTATTCTGCCCATGTCCTTGCCTGCTTTGTCGACAGTGACGATACTCAGCTTTTTGCATGCGTGGAATGACTTTTCATTTGCGCTTGTATTTATTAGTAAAACAAGTCTGAAAACGCTTCCGCTGAGTATTGCTAACTTCTCGGATGGATATCAGACAGATTATGGACTGACTCTTGCAGCAATGGTCCTGTCTGTATTGCCCACTATTATTCTGTATCTGGTATTTCAGGAACAGGTTATGAAGGGAATGACAGCGGGAGCGGTAAAAGGATAACGTGCGCCAGTAGCAAGCATAAAGTTATTGAGTGTAGATCCTGCTGATTATCGAAGTAGTAACTGTCTGAGCAATACCAAATGAAAAAAGGAACATTAACGATACAAAATTATAAAGTGCAATTATAAAAGTATAAAAGTATAAAATGTATACTGCAAAAATCTGCTCTCCCAAAAGGACAACCTTCAATAACGTACATTCTTGTTCAATAATCAAATTCTACGAACAACAGCAACCGGCTACAAGCCAAAAACACTAAACGACATTGATTAAGTGACTATCTTAATAAATCAACAAGCCGGGCATCATCAGGCAGGGAGGAATCACAATGAGACGATGGATGCAGTCATCATTGCAGCGCAAGCTGTCTGTCATCATCATACTGTCCATGATTGTGCCGCTGCTGCTGCTCGGCGTATTTGCATTTACGATCTCGACCCATATCACTGAGGACAAAGCACGTTTGTCGGGTATGGATACACTGACACAGATGAACAATAATCTGGATTTTGTAATCCGGGATGTGGAGAATGTATCGATGTTCATGATCAGCCAGCAGGAGATTCAGCGGTACATGAGCAGTTCCCGCGAAGATAGTATTGCCCGCAGCGAGATTATCGGACTGTTGACCAATCTCGCCGCCTCCAAAAAATATATCGCTGATATTACCATTTATGCTCCGCGATTTGATACTTCTTTATCGACATCGGCGCTGTATCATTCAGAATTGTCCAGTCAGGTGAAGATTAGCGAAGTTAAGCACAAGCAGTGGACAGGAGTCTATGAAGTAGAGAATGCTTCCGGACGCCAACCGGTAATTACTTTTATCCGGCCGCTGCGCAGTACTCATGATTATCGTCCGCTGGGCTGGCTGTCGATCAGTCTTAATGAAAAGGTACTGGCTCAATCCTGGTCCGTGCTGCCAAGAATTGGAGACGGTCAGGGACAAGTATGGCTGATTAATGAGCAGGGACACATATTATCTACTGCTGATAAATCCCAGCTTGCCGTACCCCTGGAGAGCAGCTATCCCGGATTGTTAGCACAGATTGTGCCGTCCGCATCCGGTACCGCAGAAGATGGCTCCCTGTCTTATGGAAAAGGAGAAGCCAAGCAGACGGTAATGTACCAGCATAATCGCGCTGCTAACTGGACGCTGGTCATGATGATTTCTTCGGATCAATATACAGCCCAGAACCGGTTTATTCTGCAGCTTACCCTCATTGTTGTTCTGTTATCCATGCTGGTTAGTGCGGCACTGATCTGGCTCGTAGTTAGCCGTATAGTGCAGCCGCTGCGTCATCTGACCCGACTGCTATACCACAGTGATCCTGCATATCCGCTGCCGGCTTTTGCGATTGAATCCCATGACGAGATAGGCAGGTTGAGTCGAAGTTATCACCGATTCGGCAATCATATCGCCCAGCTCAAGCAGCAGTTAATCCGTAATGAAGCTCGTAAAAAAGAAGCCGATCTGCGCGCGCTTGAGGCGCAGATTCATCCCCATTTTATGTATAACACATTATCCTCGATTCACTGGATTGCCCTGATGTCAGGCGAGAAAAAGATTGGAGCCATGGTGCAGGGACTTAGCGATTTTCTGAGGCTCAGTCTGAATCAGGGCAAAGATTACTGCTCTGTAGAGCAGGAGCTGAACCATATCCGTAACTATATGCAGGTACAGGAGATCCGGTTTCCGGATAAAGTGCAAATGAGCTGGGCTGTAGATCAGAGTCTCTATGGGCATACTATGCTCAAGCTGTTGCTGCAGCCTCTTGTAGAAAATGCGCTGATTCATGGTATTCAGAAAAAGGATACGCCGGGAACGATCACGATTCATTTGGAACAGGAAAGCGGCTGGATTCGCTTTATGGTACTGGATGACGGTATAGGTATAGAGCCGGAAAGACTGAAGCAGCTGCGAACCATGATCAGTCAGTCCATTGATTCAGCAGCACAAGAACGTCAACCCATGGAACATTCATATTCGGATACAGGATACGGGCTGCGCAATGTAAATGAACGTCTGCTACTGCATTATGGAGCCAAATCCTGTCTGCACATAGAGAGCAGACCACAGGCAGGCACAAAAATATCATTTGCCATTCCATTGGAGGAGGGGTACCGTGAGAATCTTGATTGTGGATGATGAGGTAATTATCCGTACTGGACTCGCTTCGGTGATCCAGTGGTCAGAGCTTGGCCTGGAACTGCTGGAACCTGCTGCATCGGCAGAAGAAGCACTGGAACGTATGATAGATGAGCAGCCCCATATTTTGCTGACCGATATTCGCATGACCGGTAAGACCGGATTGGAACTGGCAGAGGAAGCTCAGCAATTGCTGCCGGATTTGAAAGTCATTATTTTATCGGGGTATGACAATTTTCATTATGCCCAGCAGGCGATCCGTCAGAATATCGCGGACTATCTGCTCAAAACAAGCCCACCGGAAGAAATTATCAAAACGGTACTGGGTGTCAAACACAGCATTGAACAGCAGATCTCGATGCGTCAGCAGGAGCGGGGTTATCATAGGAAGACGACTGAGCAGCTGTTTCGCCGCTGGATCATAGATGAACCAGCACAAGAAAGTCTGGACACCGAACCTGGATGGTTCCGGCAGATGCTGCAGCTTCATAATGGAAATGGTAATCTTACAGATGCTGTCCTGTGTACAGTGGAACCTGCTCGTTGGCAGATTGTAGTGGTACAGGCTGAAGGGTGGGGACAGGATAAAAACTATCATGCACTGCTTCTGTTTGCTGTTCATAATATGTTACAGGATATAGTGGGTCTGCCGGCATGTATTCATCAGCAGTATATAGTGGTATTAAGCAGGGTTACAGATGAAGAGACGAATCGGGTGCAGAAAAGCCCGTTGCAGAAGTGGCAGCATATAGTGACACGTATAGAGCATTTGCTCAAGTGCCGACTAACTGCTGCATTGGGAGAACCGGTCGATACCGCAGAGAAACTGCATACTTCCTGTCGTGAAGCGATAGAAGCGAGCGATTATGCCCCATTGCTGCCAGACATTGCAGTCTGGAATTATGGACAGATTGCCGGACGTCGGGGTGGACAGCGTCTATGCAGTTATGAGGAAGAAATGCAGCTGTCTTCTATTTTGCTAAGGGAAGATACGATCGCGCTGCGCAGCTGGATTGATCACTGGGTCGAACAGCTGATGGAACACAACGAAGCGACACCCGAGTCGGTTCAGAATGCGCTACAGTCAGTGATGATTGCCGCAAGCCGCTGGCTGGAGCGGGCAATGAGCAGCGTTCATACAGGTATGGCTGCAGTTCCTTCTGGAGCTGCTATGACTATTACGTGGCAAGCAGGTACCTTTATCAAAGAAGACCTATTCCAGCAGCTATACCGGATTTCCAGAATATATCATACCAGCTGTGGTGAAGGTCCACGTATGCATGTGCAAAAAGCACTCGTCTATATTGAAGAGAATCTGGGAGGAGATACCAGTCTGGCCGCAGCGGCCCGTCATGTTCATTTGCATGCCAGTCATTTGAGCGAAATTTTCAAAAAGGAAACGGGTCTGACCTACAGCGATCTGGTACTGAAACGCAAGATGGAATATGCGGCCGAACTGCTCACGATCTCCTCGGCCAAAGTCGCAGACATCGCTGGTCAAATTGGCTATGAAGATGTGAAATACTTTAGCAAGCTGTTCAAAAAATACAACGGCTGTACGCCAACCGATTATCGGGAACGTTATCCGTTGCAGCTGCACCCGCCGTCTGAGGCTGCCTTGTATCCGCTGCTCTAACACGTCTGCAGTCCATCAATCTGTACAATAGATTGGATGAATGAGGATACTTTTTCGGTAATTCGTACAATTCCCATCCTGTTGGAATACGCGTAATATATATCGATGAACCTTACAGAATATTTGAACGTACAGGAAGGAGCATAATGTCATGGACAACAAAAATGCATCATATCCGGACTTGTCGTGTCTCAGTCTGGATGGAACCTGGAGAATTCAGCATTATCGACCGGGAGAAATGAAAGCGGTTGATCTAGCAGCACCCGGACTGGATGACCGCTACTGGATTAGGGGTCTTGTACCCGGTGATATACATACTTCGCTGATGAAACGTCAGTTGATTCCTCATCCATACTATGGACATCAGGATCAGCTGAGCCGTTGGATCGAGCAGGAAGAATGGTGGTACCGCACCACATTTGATTATGAATTGTCCGGGGAGGTCACCGAGCGGCATGAACTTACTTTTGAGGGGCTGGATACATTTGCGACTGTCTATGTCAATGGACATGAAGTAGGGCAGACAGCGAATATGCATCGTACGTATATCTTTGATATCAGCCGTGTGGTCCGCAATGGATGGAACAGCGTGGCTGTACGATTCGATCCATTGCAACCTCATCATCAGGAGAAAGAGCTATTTGACTGGTCTTCCTATACCAAAGAACGACCGTGGCTGCGCAAGGCGGCGATGAACTTTGGTTGGGACTGGGGACCACGCATAATTACGGTCGGCATATGGGGCAGTGTCAACATACGTCGTACCCGGATTGCCCGACTGGATCAAGTGTATGCGTATACACGCAGTGTCAGTTCGGAAGAAGCTGTACTGGAGGTTCAGACATCGGTTCGTGCTGTACCCCGTCTGCGTTATACGAGTTATAACGAACACATACACGCTGCAGCAGATACGACAACAGCGCAGGCACTGCGGGCAGAAGTTGTTCTGCTGGATCATGAAGGCAGAGAAGTCACCCGCCAGCATACCTTGACCGCTGTTGATCGTAATCGTACAGATACATGGAACGTACAGCTGCATATTCCCCAGCCTCATCTGTGGTGGACACATGATCTGGGAGAGCCGTATCTGTATCATCTTCAGGTTCTATTATATTCCGGCGAAGAGCTGGTAGATCGGTATGAACACGAAGTAGGCCTGCGGACGATTGAGCTGCAATTGGAGGGAGAACAGGGAGAGCCCCTGTTTGCTTTTGTACTGAATGGTGTACGCATCTATGCCAAAGGAGCCAACTGGATTCCTGTTGATAATCTGATCGGTTCAGCTGAAGATGCGCGTTATGTCGAGCTGATCGAACTGGCAGCGCAAGCGCATATGAACATGCTGCGTGTATGGGCAGGCGGCATTTATGAAAAGGATATTTTCTATCAGCAGTGTGATCGGCAAGGCATTCTGGTCTGGCAGGATTTTGCTTTTGCCAATGCGTTGTTCCCGGATTTCAATCAGGACTTTATGGCAAATGTACGTGCAGAAGTAATGGATAATGTGAAAAGGCTGCGTAATCATGCTTCTCTGGCTCTCTGGTGTGGCAACAACGAGATCGACTGGTTATATGATATGAAAACAGCCGCCGGCGATATCCGCAGCCCTTTTTATGGAGAAGCAATCTATCATGAGCTGATTCCCGATGTGCTGGCAGACAGCGATCCATATCGACCGTATTGGCCGTCTTCTCCCTATGGTGGCAATGATGTGAATGATCCGGATATCGGAGACCGGCATAATTGGCAGGTCTGGCATGGATCGGTGTATCCGCGTCAATATGGAGATAAGCCGATTCTGGATTACAGTATCGAAGGAGTCAGTTTCCATCACTACAAGCAGGATCTGGCATTGTTCAGCAGCGAGTTTGGCATGCATGCCGCAGCCAACCGGTACACCCTGTCACGTTATATTCCGGAGGAATCCTTTTACTGGGGCAGCGAAGAGATGGATTATCGGAACAAGGATACCAATCATCGCAAAGGCATTCTGCTGATGGAAGGGTATACTGGCATTCCGCAAAATATCGATCAGTATCTGGACTACTCCATGCTCACCCAGGCAGAAGGGTTGAAGTATGGAATCGAACATTACCGCCGTCTCAAACATCGCAACAGCGGAAGTCTAATCTGGCAGCTCAATGACAGCTGGCCAGGTACAAGCTGGGCGATCGTCGATTATGAATTGCTGCCGAAGGCTGCCTATTTCTATGCCCGGACATTCTATCATCCGCTGCTGTTGTCGCTGGATCATGAGCCGGGGCAGGATATGAATCTATGGATCATTAACGATACGCTTCAGGCATTTATGACACAGCTGGAGATGAAAGTGATGACATGGCAGGGAGAAGTGGTCTTCCGTCGTACCTTTGCAGCAGAAGTACCGGCGAATGGCGCTATTCAGGTAGAGCAGATAAGTGAAGCCGAAGTCCTGTCTTCCACCGATAAGACAACAGAGTCGGGTCAAGAACAGAGTATTATAGGATGGCAGGCACATGAGGTATTTATCGTGCTGAGTGCGGATCATCCCGATATTCCGGAGAATCATTATTATCTGCGTTCGCCCAAGGAACTTCATCTCCCGACTGCTGACTGGCAGATCCAGGTGGATGAGCAGGAGCAGACCGTTACGCTCATCGGTGGTGCTGTACTGGCCCGGATGGTCAAGTTGGAGATTGCACAGGGAAGACTGCGGTTCAGCGACAATTACTTTGACCTGCTGCCCGGTCAGCAGAAAGTGGTTCATATCCGTAATGCAGGCGAAAAACCAATTAATTGGAGCAGTCTACAGATCAGTGCATTGAATCGTCCCCTATAGCAAGCAGGCAATCATTCGTGAGGACGAGGATTCCTTTTAACAACCCCAAAAATATTTTCGCAGGAAGATGTCAGTCGATAAGACAGGCATCTTTTTTGTGCAGAACACTCTATATATAGGTTATTTATACTATTTAATTATATGAAAAATTCATAATAGTAAATATACATTCGTTCGGATTCATCACACACAATACTCATTAACTAACAGCAAACTCGATACTTCTATTTACGTAAAAAGGAGGAGCTATTTATTTTCTGTGAAAATCGTACTCTATCGAATTCATTTTGTTGTTTATAAATAGAAGTTAAATCAAATTCCATGTGCCTTTATCCCAAATAGACGTCGCTGAATGCTCTTATCGCCGTACAATACTTGCATGAAAGTTAGGCTTGAGCTATAACTGTAAGGAAAGTAACGGACCAGGCTGTCCGGCAGACAGCTATAGAAACAGGGAGGAATCATAATTATGACAGCACACAATCAACCGGAATCACAGGCCGCATCAGCAGCGGAACAGGATCGTGGCAAATTCCATCGCAGACCGATTACTCCGGCCGAAGCCCAGAAGCGCATAGCCGGCTATGTTCGCCCTTCGGATACGGAGCAGGTGAGACTGGAGGAGGCGGGTGGCAGATTTCTCGCCGAGACCGTAACAGCTCCTCATCCATATCCCCATTTTCGACGTTCGGGTATGGACGGTTACGCGATGATCGCAGCCGATCTGCTGGAAGCATCCAGTGATCATATGATCTGGCTGGAAGTGGTCGATAATATTCCGTGCGGATATACTCCATCTGTCTCGATTCAATCCGGAAAGGCATCGCGCATCATGACAGGAGCCATGGTACCGGATGGAGCGGATGTAGTGGTAATGCTGGAAATGACAGAGACCAAGATGGAGCAGGGACGTACCTGGGTTGGTCTCAAGCGTCAGGTCGAAGCAGGCCGCAATATTACGCCAATCGGTCTGGAAGTTAAAGAAGGAGATATGCTGCTGCAGCAGGGTGCATGTATCGGAGCCGGCGAAATATCGGTTCTGGCTACATTTGGCGTACATACGGTTACGGTATACCGCCGTCCGCAGGTAGCAGTATTTTCGACAGGGACCGAGCTTCTATCGGTTGAAGAACCGATTGAACCCGGCAAAATTCGTAACAGCAATTCGCTGATGCTGGCTGAGCAGATTCGTGCAGCAGGTGGTGAACCGCATCTGCTGGGAGCAGTAGAGGATGATCTGGAACTGGCGCGTACGATGATGATGAATGCGCTGGCGCAATACGATCTGGTCGTATCCAGCGGCGGTGTATCGGTGGGCGACTATGATGTTATGGGGGATCTGGTACGCAGCGGTGAAGTAGAGATGTTATTTAACAAAATCTCGATGCGTCCCGGCAGTGTCACTACCGGTGCAGTCAAGGATGGCAAGCTGCTGTTTGCGCTATCCGGTAACCCGGGAGCTTGCTTTGTCGGCTGCGAGCTGCTTGTGCGTCCGACGATCCGGCAGATGATGAACAGTACACGGGACTATTTGCCGGAATGGACCGCTGAACTGGGACGTGATTATAGCAAGATCAACAGCTTTACCCGCTTTGTACGTGGTCATGTAGATGTGGAAAATGGACGGGTCATCGCTTATCCGGCATTACTTGATGAATCCAATGTAATGGTCACGATCAAGGATAGCGATTGCCTGATTGTCATTCCGCCTACGACAGAACCTATGCCGGCTGGTACACCTGTATCGGTGCTGAAGCTGGCGGTGCAATAATGAACGGAGCTTCAGAGAGCATACCTGCTTCACAGCCGCCGGTTATCCAGATCGTCGGCTACAAAAATTCAGGCAAAACGACTCTTATCACCGAACTTCTTCGTCTCTGGGCTGCAGAGGGTACGAGGGTGGCGGTGATCAAACATGATGCCCATCAATTTCAGATGGATCATCGAGGTACGGATACGTTTGCCCATACCGAAGCTGGTGCAGCCGCGGTGGCGATTACTTCGCCTACCCGCACTGCTATTATTCGTGAGCAGTCATCGACGCTGCAGCAGCTGGTTGCAGAGCTGTCCTCCTCATCTATAGATAGTTATGATCTGATTCTGGTCGAAGGGTTCAAGCAGGAGCCTTATCCCAAAGTAGCCTTGATGGCTCGTGAGTCGGATTTACCCCTACTGGAACAGCTGACAGGGCTTCATTGGATCTATACCCGCCTGCAGCCGGAGGAATGGACAACGCTGTTATCCGGAAATGAGAACAATAATGAACCAGCTATGCAGACACCCGGCGAAACTTTAAATTTGAAAGAAAAACCTATTATTCCGGCTGGAAAAGATGGTATTATGGAATTATTCGTTGCACTGAATGCTTACATAATGTCATATGCCAAGCACTAACAAATAAGTGTGAATGAAATCAGGCTGCTGCCAATCTACGATCCAGGAGGACAATCTATCCATGAAAGTTACACTTATCGCCGGGAGTACGCGCCCGGACGCATCAACTACCAAACTATGTCACTATATTGCCAAACTGCTGACCGAACAAGGCCATGAGGCTGAAGTATTCAATCTGCAGGAACATGCACTGCCGCTCTATGGACCGGGTGAAGCTTACGGTCATGAAGAAGTGCTGAAGCTGGCTGCCGCTGCCAAAAGTGCCGATGCTCTCGTACTGGCGACGCCGGAATATCACGGTTCGCTGTCCGGTGTACTGAAGAATGCGCTCGACTTTTTGAACAGCGAATACTTTAACAACAAAGTCGTATTGTCTGCCAACTCGGCAGGCGGTCTGATTGGAACAGCTTCTCTGCTGCATTTGCAAAATATCGTACGCAACCTGCATGGTATCAACTGCCCGGAATGGATCTCGATTGGTGGATCACTGCGTGAGTTTAATGAAAACGGTGACCCGGTGGATGAAGGCACAGAACTGCGTATTCGTACTGCCGTTGCTTCTTTTGTTACACTGGGTGAGAAGCTGAAAAACGCCCAGTCCTAAAGTCTGCTGCTCTGTCAATCTATGCGTGATCATAACCAGACTGTATGGTATGACATCTGCAAGAACAGATAGCGAAATTGTATAAAAGCTGAAAAGCTGCCATGATTTTTAATCTGGCAGCTTTTTGTATAGAATCAGGAGAAATAAACCTCTTCCGTAAGCCATTTTTTAGTATACAAAGCAAAGAAGGAGAGAACATGATGGATGAAATCGTAATTAGTCGACCGAAGGTTCAAGACTATGAGCAGTTAGCTTCCTTTTTTCGCCTTGTGCTTACAGATACGTTTATACAGAATGGCATTCAGGAACAAAAGGAAGATTTGGAAGCAGAAATACGTAACAAACTACTCTACCTCACACAAGATTTGCGCAGTCAGGGGAAGCAGCGATATTTTCTGACAGCTTGGCGAGGAGAACAAATCATAGGAACGATTGAAGCCGGTACTGCCAACGATCTAATTGGTAGCAACATCAGCTCTGAATATCAGCAGTTGCCGGAAGTAGGAACGATTCTGGTACATCCGGAAGCACAAAGGCAAGGAATTGCCACCCGGCTGCTAACCGAAATAGTCTCATTCTTACATGAGCAAGGCTGCAGCAAGTTCTGTCTGGACAGCGGATACTCAATCGCCCAGCGTATCTGGGAGCGCAGATTTGGCGAACCTGCGTATACACTGAAAGATCAATGGGGACCAGGTGCAGATCATCTGATCTGGATTATTGATATAACCGGCAAATAAAAATCCTCCTGCTGTTTGTGGACAGAGGAGGATTGAATATCCTGGTACAGTTGAGTATTTGTTGTAACAGCATACTTTTTATAATGGGCAATATAGCTATTAATCCTCGTTACGCTTCTCAATCGCTTCGGACATTGTCTTGTCGGTGAGATGGGCGTAGATTTCGGTCGTCTCGGTCGATGCGTGACCGAGTTGTTCCTTGGTTTTGTAGATATCATTTTGCAAATAATAGTCAGTAGCAAAAGAATGCCGTAGCTTGTGTACGGTCAAGTAAGGTTTGCCAAAGTATTTGGCGTATTTGATAATCATCGCCTGAATCGCTCGCTTGGTCATCCGGTTGCCTGATGTCTGGCCATTTGGCTTGGCGACGAATAGCGCCTGTTCATTACGCGGTGTACGATAACGGGATTCCCTCAGCTGCAAATACGTCTGCAGTTCATCCCGTGCCTGCTCGCGGAAGTAGACTGGTGTCTTGAACGTCTCATCGTTATTACCTTTGCGGGAGACATACAGCATCTTCTGGTTCAGATCCAGATCATTCATATTCAGATTGACCACTTCGGATACGCGCAGACCGGAGTTAAGAATCAGGCTGGCAATACAGGCATCCCGCTCACGATTGAGCTCGTAGGAGTAGAGTGCCTGCTTGTTGCCTGCGATGGTCTCACGATGACCTTCCAGAATATAGCCGACAAATTCCAGCAGCTCTTCATCTTCGAGAATTTTGCCTTTGAGCTTGGCGGCAGTGTCCTTGGGCTTGTGCAGGCGCTTAACTTCGATCTTGGCCATAATATTGCGTTTGAGAAGCGGATAGAAGTCTTCATCCTCGGCAATCTGACTGAGATAATGGAACAATGAACGCAGCGAAGACAGCTTGCGAGATACGGTGACACGGGTATTGGTGCTCTCGGCGCGTGTTGTCAGATATAGCCGATAGCTAGTTACATCCTCCATACGCAGTGTCTCAAGTTCGATCAGCTGTACCTCTGCATAGGTACTGGCAGCGGATAATCCTTCGGCAATCATCCAGCTTAAAAAAGATTCATAATCCCGTATGTATTCCAATAATGTGGACGGAGACAAGTCCGGTAATTTGTAATTGATAAATTGTTCAATATACCAGGGCATGGATGGCAATTTCTCATCCAGCTTGCGGCGGTCATGGATCTTCTGTATGGTCATGTCGTTAGCTCACCTCATGTCCCGATTGTACCATAAAATGACTGGAATATGATTTGCGTCACTATACAGGAACGTTATATAGTGGTAAGAAGGCACGAAGTGATATACAAATTTTTCCTGATATGATATATACGAATTGCAACGATTAGACAAGACAACGGAGGGAACAGGATGGCGCTGGCGCTGGAATTGGTACCGAGAAGCAAGAAGCGGGTGATCCGCGAAATGATGCAATTCTATCTTTATGATTTTACATATTATTTGAATATTGAATTGAATGACAAAGGACGTTTCCCCGAGTATCCGGGACTGGATGAATTCTGGAGCTATCCGGGACGCAAATTTCCTTTTCTAATTTATTCGGGCTCTTATATTGCAGGCTTTGCATTGGTAGACCGGTATATAGACAGCAGTGAGAGTGACTACTATATGACTGAGTTTTTTATCCTGCACAAATACAGGCGTGCAGGGGTCGGCCGCTGGGCAGCGGAGGAACTTTTTAACCGTTATCCGGGCCGCTGGAAAGTTACTCAGGTGCATAATAACACGGCTGCCCAGGCATTCTGGAGACGGGTGATTGGAGAATATACAGCCAATCGGTACGAAGAGATTCTTCATCCGGAGCATGGGGGACCCAGTCAATACTTTACGAGCTTCCGTCAGAATTAAGCGGACAGCAGGAAAGGGAGTCGTTACAATGTATTTACCATCATTTTCATTATCCAATAAAAAGGCAATCGTTACCGGAGCAGGTAAAGGTATCGGTCAGGCACTTGCTATCGGGCTGGCGCAAGCAGGAGCGGATGTGGGATTGATCTCGCGTACAGGCTCCGATCTTGACGCTACCAAGCAGCTGATCGAGAAGCACAGCAGCCGTCAGGCGATTTGCATGGTGGCCGATGTAACAGACCGTCAGCAGATGAAGGATGCGTTCGAGCGGTTTGAGCTGGCTTTTGGAGCACCGGATATTCTGGTCAATAATGCGGGTATGAATATACGCAGTAAAGCGCTTGATGTAACAGATTCGGAATGGAACACAATCGTCCAGACGAATCTGCATTCTGCATTAATCGCATCTCAGCTCGCTGCCGAGCAAATGAAAGAAAATGGCGGTGGACGGATTATCAATATTGCTTCTGTAGCCGGGCAGGTGGCACTGCGTACCGGTGTCGCTTACGGTGCGACCAAGGCAGGACTGATCCAGATGACCAAAATCCTGTCCATGGAATGGGCACAGTATGGTATCCAGGTGAATGCGGTGGGACCGTGGTATTTCCGTACTCCGTTGACCGAGCAGATGCTGGCGAACGAGCAGTATATGCAGGAGATTCTGGTTCGTACGCCGATGAAGAGGGTTGGCAATCTGGAAGAACTCGTAGGACCGGTCGTATTTCTGTCATCCGAAGCAGCCGGTTATATTACCGGACAGACGCTGATGGTCGATGGCGGCATGTCCGTATTCGGATTTTAATAATGGGAACATGTCTCCTCATACAGCAGTGCTCGATAATGCAAATCATATAATAAAAAAGCCCCTGTACACAGTCTTGAACCCGATTGGGAATGACCGCGTAAACAGGGGCTTTTTTTGTATCATTCAGAACGCTGACAGCAGAGTAAGTGATCCATAAAAATTATCGTAATAGCTGATAAAATAAATTATTTGTAAAATTTAAGTTTTAAGCAAATTAATTGTTGACAATATATAACAGTGGCGGTACGATAATATTAAATCACTGTGCTGCTTATGATGAACCAAACACAAAGAAATTAGGTGAGAAGAATGGAATCAACAAGTGTAACAGCTCTGGAACAGCATATCTGCTTCTCCCTTTATGCAGGTTCACGAGCCATTACGAGAATGTACTGGCCGATGCTCGAAGAAATGGGAATAACCTATCCTCAATATATTACGCTGGTGGTCTTATGGGAAAAGCAGGAGTGTACAATCAAGGAACTCGGCAAAGAGATCTATCTCGATTCCGGTACGATGACCTCCATGCTCAAACGGATGGAAGAGAATGGTCTGATTACCCGTCAGCGTTCTACCGAGGACGAACGGGTTGTAAATATTAAGATTACGGACAAGGGAATGGCTCTGCAAGAGCAATCCCGCTGTCTGCCGCAGTCACTATTGGATGCAACAGGATTATCCAGTGAAGAACTGCAGACACTGAATCAACAGCTGCGTCAGCTGATCAGGAAGCTGCAGGCCTGACTATTACAGCATATTCACAATATCGATTGAGTGAACTCTCTGGCTAGCATAGCAGAGAGTTTTTGTCATGCAATGGAGCGATACTGTCCCATGGGAACTTGCTGGAGCAACTTCAAAAGAATATGATACACTGAGTAAGCAGATGGAATTCTCCCAAATATGCAAAAGAAAGTAAAATATCATCTATGTATACCAAGCTATGAAGAAGTGAACAGGGAGAAGTATAACAATACATAATAAGGGGGATTACCTGGAATGAAGCAAGCCAACAAGCGTGTACTGGAAAGTGAGCGTCTATATCTGCGTACGTTTACTATAGATGATATCGACATGTACTATCCGACACTGATGAATGAAGAAATGCGTCGTCTGACCGGTACCCATGCTCTATTTACCCGTGAAGGTGTAGCGCAATTTATTGAAGAAAGTGCTGGTGATTCCAGCCGGATCGATTTGCTGATTACACTCAAGCCTGAAGAACAGGTGATTGGTGAAATCTCGCTGATGGATATCGATCGTACCAACCGGAATGCACATATCCGGATAGCCATATTTGAATCATCCAACTGTGGACAGGGCTATGGTACCGAAGCGATGGAGATGCTGTTGGATTATGCTTTTGGTAATCTGAATCTGCACCGGGTAGAGCTGTCGGTATATTCATTTAATGAACGGGCCATTGCTTCCTACGAAAAGCTCGGATTCAGCAGGGAAGGCATTCAGCGGGAAGTATTGTACTATGATTATCAGTATCATGATGCTATTGGCATGAGTATTCTGGAGCATGAGTTCCGTGAAAGGCAACAAAAGTGAATACATGTCTTCAAAACAGGGTACGATATGAATAGATTATATATAATCAGACATATCAAGCTGCTGGAGGAAAGCGATGAATACAATAAAGGCTGTTATTTTTGATCTCGATGATACGCTGCTGGATCGCAGACAAACCATGGAAAAACTGGCTCATCGGTTAGCTAAAGAGTACGCGGCGTATCTGGAGGAAGGACGCCATGTACTGGAGCGAATCGTACATTTGGACTGGCATGGAGCGGTAGAGCAGCGGCATGTATTTGCCGCGTATATTGACCAGCTGCCCTGGAAGCAGCGTCCCGAGGATCAGCATCTATTGGAATTCTGTCAACAGCAGTACGCTCAATGTGCTGTACTGACCCACCAGGCCAAAGAAACGCTGCAGTATGTTCACCAGCGATATCGAACCGCCCTGTTAACCAACGGACAGGCAGATCTGCAGCATCAGAAACTGGCTCAACTGGGGATCCGGGATGAGCTCGATAGGGTACTCACGGCAGAAGAAGCCGGAACAGCAAAGCCGGATGTACGAATCTTCTATCAGGCGGCTGAGCAGCTACAGGTAGACCCTGCTGACTGCATGTACGTAGGAGATCATGCTATCAGCGGAATCGGGGGCGCTATCCAAGTCGGTATGCAGACGGTCTGGATCAGGCAGCATCTGGGTCCGCACGATGCCAAACATGTACAACCGACACACACTATCGATACGATTGCGGAGCTGGGTAAACTGTTATAGTTTATCCAGCTTTTTGTATAAGACTGGCAATGGACAATACATTAAACATATATTACATCTTACATATAATACGGATAACAACTCGATAACGATGATTATCATATACTACATATCCTCAATCATAGAAATGCCATATTTACCCGTTGATGATCCTTGCCTACAATGAGCAGTATTCCATATGTCTATTGCCAAATAAAAGTGCAATAACCAGCCCAGAGGAGGTCACATGAATGCGCAAATTATCAGCTGTTCCTGAGCCGCAAATTATATTCAATCCTAAAATCTATCGATGCAGGCGTGCTTCGGGAACAAGTGAATGGACCGGACGTCTGGATCAGGATTTCTGGCAGACCGCCGAGTGGACAGAAGATTTTGTAGATATAGAAGGAGATCACAGGCCGCTTCCTGCCAAAAGAACCCGGGTGAAGATGCTCTGGGATGATCAATACTTTTACATAGGAGCCGAGCTGGAAGAAAATGAGATATGGGCTAACCAGACGGAAAGGGACTCGGTAATTTTTCAGGATAATGACTTTGAGATATTCATCGATCCGGATGGGGATACGCATCAATATTATGAATTTGAAATCAATGCGCTAAATACCGTATGGGATCTGCTGCTGGTCAAGCCTTATCGCGATGAAGGGCCAGCAGTTAATGGGTGGGACATCAGCGGATTGCGTACTGCAGTATATGTAGATGGTGAACTGAATAATCCTGAAGCCAGCAACCGGGTATGGTCGGTCGAGATCGCTCTGCCCTGGCGAATTCTTCAGGAATGTGCAGCAGAGAAACGTCCGCCGCTACCTGGCGAGTACTGGCGGGTGAACTTTTCCCGGGTCGAGTGGGAGGTGGATGTAATAGATGGTCAATATGTGAAGCGATGCGATCCAGCGACCGGCAAGCCGCTGCCTGAAGATAACTGGGTATGGAGTCCGCAGGGTGTGGTGAATATGCATTATCCGGAACTATGGGGATATGTGGTTTTTGAGGATGAAGAACAAGCAGAAAGTGAATCGGTAGAACATGCACCGCAGATAGCAGCAGACGCTCCTAATGGTCTTCCATCTGAACTGGAAACAGAACAGATCAAATGGGATCTGCGTGTACTCTACTACAAGCAGCGTCTATATGCTCAGACACATCAATATTACTGTACGAGTATAGAGGAGCTGCTGCAGATTGGAGAGTTGAAGCTGCGCTCGAATGATATCGAGCAATGGAACATCGAAGCAACCAGCAGTATGTTCCAGATATCCGCGCTGCTAACAGACGCAGAGTCACGGATCTGTATTCGTGAAGATGGCTGGGTATGGCGGGAGCAGGCGGCAAAATGATTATGTCGTAATACTCATTTACAAAGGAGGCTTACCTGCATGACGGTGACTGTATCGTATGGATTGGATCTGGATAAGGTGAATCACAAGTTCGAATGGAAAAGGCAGCAGGCTGCCCGGAGAAAGTTATCTCTATTCAGCATATTCGAACTGTCGCTAACGGATGAAGAACAGCTGCTGCTTCGGTTTCTGTACGCTTATATGCCGCTGCATGATCTGGCCGATTATGATGGTGAATACTTTTTGAGACATGTACGGCATGCACTGCATGTACGCAATCAAATGCCATGGGGAGCATCTATACCGGATGAGATTTTTGTACATTTTGTGCTGCCCTACCGGGTGAATAACGAGAATATCGATAATAGTCGCCAAATCATTTATAGCGAACTTGTCGATCGGGTTCGTAATCTGCCGATGACCGAGGCAGTGCTGGAGACCAATTACTGGTGTCATGAACGAGCGACCTATGTAGGTACAGATATTCGTACCGTCTCGCCACTGACGATTATGCGTACAGCGCAGGGACGGTGCGGAGAACAATCCACGCTGGCAGTAACGGCACTTCGGAGTATCGGTATTCCGGCACGTCAGTGCTATACGCCGCGCTGGGCACACTGCGATTCCAATCATGCATGGGTTGAAGCATGGGCAGATGGACAATGGCATTATCTGGGTGCCTGTGAACCTGAGCCGGTACTGGATGAAGGATGGTTCCGGCTGCCGGCGCGCCGGGCAATGCTGGTCAATACGAGGGTCTCTGCAGACTATACTGGACCGGAGGAAGTCTGCTCCAGACATCCATGGTATACAGAAATTAATATGCTAAAGCGGTATGCTCCTGTCCATCCGCTTACTGTTCATACCGTAGATGAACAAGAGCGGCCAATCTCTGCAGAAGTGCAGTTCCAATTGTACAATGCAGCAGAATTCTCTCCGCTGGCAACGATGAAGAGTGACAGCACCGGTCGTGCCCAGCTGACGACCGGATATGGAGATTTGCTTATTCATGCGCGTGCAGGTCAGCGCTGGGGTGAGACATGGTGTCGTGGAGATCAATCTGAAGTAACCGTGAGTCTCGGTCTATCATCCTTTGCAGAAGGCAGTATAGACTGGAAAATGACTGCCCCGGTAGCTCCGCCAGTCGATGAAGGTCAGGCGGTCTCTCCAGAGGATAAACATAAACATGAGCAGCGCATACAGGAGGGCATTGCACTTCGTACTGCCTATGAAGCTGGATTTCTGAACCGCGAAGAATCCGATCAGCTGGCAGCGAAGTGGCAGTTGCCTGCCGAGCGGATCTGGAAAGTGCTGGAGACGGCGAGGGGGAACAGCCGGGAACTGGCTGATTTTCTGGAAAAGACGGTATCGGAAGAACGCTCGCTGGCTTTGCGGCTGCTGGAATCGATGCGTCCCAAAGATTGGCAGGATACGTTTGAACCTGTCCTGCAGGATCATCTAAATGGAAGCAAAGTCTATGCCACGCTGGAAGAAGCAGAAAGAGAGCGATTTGATCGCCATGTGCTGTGTCCGCGGATTCATTTTGAGATGCTGTCTGAATATCGGGCTTATTTTCAGTCGTTATGGTCTTTGGACAAGCAGGAAGATTATCGTCGTCATCCACAGCAGCTGGCTGCCGACCTGGAAGCTGAAGTACGTATATACAATCAGTTGGATCGTTATTCCGGTATGGCGACGCCGGCAGGTGCCCATCAATTGGGAGTGATGGACGCGCTAAGCCGGGATATGATGTTTGTTGCTGCTGCCCGCAGTCTGGGCATTCCGGCGCGGCTGGAGCCGCTGCAATTGCAACCGCAGTACTGGCAGCGTGGTGGATGGACAGAAGTGCATTTTACACCGCATTTTGAAGCAGATGAGGCAGACGGTTATCGAAGTATCGGAATTGCCGAAGATGCGGCTAACGATATTCAGAATATTCGACCGGAACCGGAACATACTGCTGAATTCACTTCTGTATCTTCCGGTAAAGGTAAAGTCATTTTCCGTCTTGCAGCAGCATCTGCAGATGAAGAAGCCGGATATTATCGTAATTTCACACTGGCAAGGCTGGAGGATGCAGCGTACCGCACAGTTCATTTTCCATACGGGGAAAAAGAGATGTGCGACAAGCCGTATGACGTCATACCGGGAGCGTACCGGCTGACGACAGGAACACGTCTCAGCGATGGGAGTGTAGAGGGACGGTTTATGCATTTCCATGTATATCCGGAGCAGACGACGGAGGCTGAACTGCTATTCCGCAGTGAACAGCACACGGTCCCACTGATCCATTCTTCGCTGCCGGATCAGGTGAAGAGCATATTGTCTGGCAACGAAGCTGAGTCTGTCGCTCATCCGGCTGGCTGCATTATTACTTGGCTGGAGCCGGAACGTGAACCCACCAAACATTTGCTTAGAGAACTATCCGAGCGGGAGTCCGAATGGTCGGCATGGGGTGGTCCGGTGTATGTATTGACTTCAACATTGCAGGATCAGGAGCGGATAGCGACAGATCTACTATCCGGACAGATACATCTGCGGGTAGATCAGAATCTGAATATGCTATCGGGGTTAAAGGAAACCATGCAGCAGATACGCGGCGAACAGCGTCCGATCGTACTGGTAGTAGACCCGTATCAGAATATACGTTATGCCCAGCAGGGATACAAGTTGGGAACCGGCAGTGACCTGCTGCAGGTACTGGAACAATTGGCTGCGCCTCATGAATAACACGATCAGAGATCAATAGTAAGATCCTATACACGCAGTACGTGGATCCATGGATCCATGCTGCTGGCACCACATAAAGCTCTTGCCCATACAGCCGGGTATAGAGCTTTTTGGCGTTAGGAATTCCTTGTAAAACACAGGCACGTCTGAGCAGGATTGGCAACAGTCACAAGACTTGTGTTACGCTAAAAAGGAAAATATGTATCATAATTGAACTTGCAGGATTGAGGAGCGTACATAGCATTATGAAGTCAAAGAAAAGCAAGACGGGGCATTCCCTTAAGCTTCACCGCTTGAAAAAAATATGGCGTGCACATCCACGCACAAGATGGACATTATTAACAGTGTTCAGTCTGTTTTTGCTATCATTCATCATTTGCGAAGCACTGGTGTTATCGCAATTTGATCGGGATGATAGCAACTCTTCCCATAATCCATATGTTCTAATCCTAGGCTCTGGGCTTAAAGAAGGAGATCAGCTGCCAGTCACTTTGCGTCAACGTGTAGACACCGGTCTGGTGTACTGGCAGCAGCACCGCGATAGCAAAATTATCGTCTCCGGCGGTCAGGGAGTGGATGAGACCGTACCGGAAGCAGTAGCGATGAGGGATTATCTGCTAAAACAGGGCGTGCCACCTGGAGCCATACTGCTGGAAAGCCGCTCTACCAGTACATACGAGAATCTGCTATTCAGCCAAAAAGTAATCGATGCAGATCGTGATACGGCCTCGGGTACCTATAATGCGATTATCGTAACCAGCAACTATCATATGTATCGTGCCCGTTATATTGCGGAACATCTGGGCTATACAGCATACGATGGCATCTCCAGTCCGTCACCGCTGCGCTTGATTCCGGTTAGTGTGCTGCGTGAATATCTCGCTATGATCAAAACAGTGCTGACAGTATAACGTCTGATCATGAATTATCGATTGAAAATGCATCTGAATATGTAATAAATCAACATCCGTTATCGAAAAAGGCATCGGTATAAGAGAAGTTAATCTCTTATACCGATGCCTTTTATATTAGAATGAATTTCAAATATTATTATTAACGCAGTGCACAGGAGTTGGAGGCGGTGCTGGCAGGAACATCCATGCCACGTAGATCTCTGATTTTGACATTGCTGCTGTATAGCATGGAATCACTGCGCAATTTGAAAGAAGTGAAGTTAGGCTCTGCATCCAGATACATTGCAGCTTCAAAATAAATCTCGTGCTGACGGTCGATCAAAATAGGCAAGGAATTAGTCTCGATCACACTATCGTTGGCATCCTGCTGATCTACAATCAGGAGTACCGGAATACCATCACAACCACAGCCTTCACCAGTATCGTACAGTAATTTGTACATACCTGGTTGTTCGCCAAGACTTGCTTTTAATTTCTGATCTGCGAGTTCGGTTAATTGGATTCTCATGATAATCACCGGTCCTTTTACATTTAATTTATTAAAATTAAATTGTTTACAATATTATTATAGCATGAATATAAATTGTATACAATACATTATTTATCTTTTAGTATTCTTTTATTTCTAATCATATGTATTACCCGTGCAGACAAATAGTCACACAGCAGCAATCATATCCTGTTCGAGTCATTTTGCAGTATAATAGAGCAGCTGACGCTTCTGGTGAAGAGAATCGGGTTATTAATACTATTATGATTACATAGCCATAGTGTTACAAGTATCAGCTTATCATGGTGATGGAACGGATGGACGGGAGAGGATGTTGCCTATGAAAATAACAATGGATTACATACGGGGCTATCTACAGGGAGTTGCCCAACTGAATATGATGGATAACTGTGCGCTCGATTATGATCTGGATGAGATTCCGGCGATTGGCACATTGGTAGAGAGTGTTTGCGGGTATATGCAGCTAACACCTGACCGGGTAAGTCTGGATCGGCTGCAGGATTGGCAGGATCATCTGCTGCAAATGCTGCCTGGCTGGCTGTATTATCGCTGGCGCAGCGCGGATGCCGCTCAACAGGGAGTCATCCCCTTCGATCAGGAGCATGGAAGCCGTCATTTTATACATATTCTCAAAGAAGGATTGTCGAATGTAGGCAATGTGGTAACTGTATTTAAAGTAACCAGTACACCGGATTCCTTTTATGAGCTGGAATGGGACGATTATCTGTTCTTCACCAATGGCAAGCTGTATCTGCTGCATTTTGGCATGAGTGATTGAGATTCGATATTAGATCACTGAGGCATAAGACAACACTATATACCGACCAATAAAAGAAAGTCCGGCAGCGGATTTTCTTTTTTTTGCATATGAAAAGTACCTACCGGATAGGTTCCGGCAGGTGCTCTATACTGCAATACATGATCATGCGCTTGATTTCAGGGCTGAATAGGAGAGTGGATAGAGACATTATCCAGACTCAGATTACCTTTTTCCTGTTCCGGCGTCTGGGCAGTAAAAGTAGCAATGGTAGCAACTTTGTTCATAAACGGAGCCTTTTTGGCCACCAGCTGGTCGTTCATGTAAATGTCTGCAGTCTGACTCGCGATATCGGCAATAACAATAATATGATACCACTTTCTTGGCTGTGGTATCTCGTCACCAAGTGGACGTACTTCCTTGGAAGAAGCATAATAGGAAAAGCCCTGCGGACCGGCGTTAATAGCGACAGCGGCGTAACCACCGGGTGTATTCAGCAGCTGCAGCATTCGGTCATAGGAAGCCTTTTCGTTCAGCTGAATACGGGTATCGAGTATAACTTGGCCGGTCTGTTCCTTGAAACGCTTGGTGATCTGGGTAGTCTCTTTACCACTATCCGAGAGAATCAGCCCCTGACTGCCCAGAGCAGGATGTTCTACGGATGATGTATCTGCAGAAGGGGTGAGATTGCCAATCAGCACATGATACTCGTCCGTACCTGGATGTGCCGGTTCCAGCGTATAACCTGCTGGAGGAGAGCCGGCTGTATCCTGCTCAAAATCATCCAGTGCCCAGTAGGCAGTCACCGGTTCTCCGGAAGTCATTGCAGCGGAGACAGGTGCCGAAGGCAGACTGCTATTGGCTGCGTTGACTGCAGTGACCCGGTAATAATACAGCTGTCCTGTAGCAGCTGTATTATCTGTATATTCCGTCGGTTGTACTTTGTCGGCGACAATGGTATAACGTCCAGTCTCGACATTGGCACGCTCAACAGTGTACGTATCGGCTTCAGCGACTGGTGTCCAGCGAATCTGGATACCTTTATTGACGGCTGTACCATACACATTATCCGGTACAGACGGCATATGTTCCAGATTACGTATGGAAATATCGGAAAATTGCGCAGTATTGTAATTGTGAATCTCGTTATCGATCGCTGCAGCATCAGCGGCAAAACCTGCATAGATCGTGTCCGGCATATCAGGCAATGTGACGGAGCCAGCCTGAATCCATTCTTTTCCGTATTGGGAGAGAAAAGCATAGACCGTATCTCCGGTGCGTACCAGCTTCATATAGCCCGGAGCGAGAAAGTCTTCGGTCTGCTTGTCGACAGCTTTGGCTCCGGGATTCAGACGATGAATAAACCGTCCGGCCTGACCGTATTTGACGGTAGATTGGGTTAGTGCAACCATCTGTGCATCAGCATCCAGACTGCTGCGGATCATCATGCCTGCCTGGGCATTATTATCGATACGTGATTGACGATCTATTCGTGATATCATTTCAAAATCGCCGGTTAACTTCTGATAAGTGAGCGAGAAGTCATCTCGCCGCTGACTGGTACTCAAGGAATCGCCTTCTCCATAACGACCGCTGCCGCGTACGATTAGACGATCTGCCCAAGCTGTCGCTGTACCGTGTACACCGACTTGACCAATATCTGCTGTGGTCCATGGGTCATCTGCTTCAGGTCCGACCACATGTAGGGTAATCGTTGAACTGCTGGTAGCAGTGCCTGCATTATCTACTGCTCGGGCAGTTATATAATGTGTTCCTTCCGGTACGGCATCCCAGCGATACTCATAAGGCGCAGTAGTATCCCTGCCAATCCGTTTGTTACCGGCATAGAAATCAACGCTTACGATACTGCCATCGAGATCATAGGCGTCAGCTGTTACCGTCAGCGACTGATTGGCCTGAATCAGCTGATCTTTCTCCGGAGTACGGATATTGACTACTGGATTTAATGATGTATCATGGTCAGCCAGTTCGTTCAGATAATTCTCCAGATGCGTATATCCGTCTGTACCCATCAATAGACTGTCTGAGGCATCAGTTGGATTCAGTCCTCGCTCAATCTCCCAGTCATCCGGTATACCATCATGATCCTGGTCTACAGGAGCAGCAATACTTAGCATCTCTGGATAGCCGCCTGCTTCGGCAGGTGAGTTCAGCATTCTGCCACTGCGCTGGGATACTTCGTTCATAATGCGCGCATCGATCGAATCGCGCTTGGGCAGCGTCGCACCGGCTTCTGCCAATACCGATATATAGGCCTGCTCTGCGCTCTCGGTCTGAATCGGATTGGGCATTGTTACCGGTTCGTCCAAGCGGGATGCAGGAGGGGCATCCGGCATACTAAGCCAGTTATTTGCCGTTAGTTCCGGATATCCGTCCACATGGTTACCATCAATATACCACTGGCTGGTAGCGGACGGAGTATCCCGAATCATACCGCGTACGCTGCGGGCGGTGTCAGGACCATATTTGTAGTAATTACCGACTATATTGGCTGCAATATTTTCACCGCCATAAGTCGCCATGAACTGCCAGTTATAAATAATATTATTGCGAAAATCGACTGTATCGCCGGCATCACTGGCAAAGCGCGGATTCCGGCTGGCATTATGAGCGATCAGATTATGGTGAAAGGTAACGTTGCGTCCACCCCAGATTCCGCCGTAACCATGCCGTCCCTTGGAATGATGGGACATGAGCATGCTCTCGGAGGAAATAGACCATTGTACCGTCAGATTCTCGTTCTGGTAGGGGGATAGTACTTCGTCTACCGAATTACTGAAAGAACAATGGTCAATCATGATATTTTGGTGTTTGCGCAGCCCGAAAGCATCACTTTCAGTAGAATGGGCATCGCCCAGACGAAAGCGCATGTAGCGAATAATCACATTATCGCTATCAATTGTCGTATCATAATCCAGCACGGCAATCCCATCTCCCGGTGCAGTCTGTCCGGCAATCGTCAGGTTGGAACCCTTGATTTTGAGCGGGGATTGAAGATGGATATTGCCGGAAATCCGGAAGATAATCGTACGATTGCCTACGGATACAGCATCACGCAAAGATCCGGGTCCTGAATCATTCAGATTGGTAACTTCATAAATGCTGCCTCCGCGTCCGCCTGTTGTATACATGCCGCCACCTTCTGCGCCGGGAAAAGCAGGAAGAAGTGCACCGATTGCAGATGCGTTATCCGTTGGGGGAATCGTCTCTCCAGCTTCGGCAGTAGCAGGAATCATCATCGGGACGGCTACGGCTGCTGCCAGCAGGGAGCGTGTCCACTGTGAAATCATAGGGATCATTGGATTCTCCTCTCACTTGATGAGTATGATCTGCTTCGCATTATTTTCTGATCATTTTGCCGGGTTCCATCCGTCGTTACCAGCGAGCACCGACGAGATGGTAATGGCCGCTGCTTCACTGGAAGAAAGGAGTTTGGACCAGCCTACTCTTGTACCGGCAGCACCCGGTCCTTTGCTGTTATATTCCGAATAGCGGGCAGTCTGCTCGTTGGCTGCATTGCCCCAATTGTTCCAGCCTTCGGGCCGGATATGACTATCCATCGTAGTATTGATATAGGTGACCGAGCTGTATGGGCGCCATGGACGTCCCAGATGTACCGAGGCATTGCCAACTGCGCTACTACGTGTCAGCTTGCTGTTCAAAAACACATAGCCATATGGCTGCTCGACAGGTGTAGACGCGGCAGTTATGTAGCCATTGCCCAGACTTTTCAGCTCGCAATTATTGAATACCGCTGTAGCACTGCCAAAGACAAAGTCTACGGTGCCTTCAATATAGCAATTCTCATAATACTGTCGTCCGCTGCCAGGTGTATAAAGCGTATCCTGATGGCCCAGCATCCGCACATTTTTGAATATCGCCCGATCACCGCGCACGTACAGGGCTACTGCCTGTCCGGCGTCTTTGCCGGCAGTATTGGCAAATGTAATATTCTGCGCTGTAAAATGATCGGACATAACAAAGGTGCTGGAACTATTGGTTGTTCCGCCAGCCGATGCGGATGTGTCGCTGTACGTAAGAATCGTACCGGTAGCACTCTCACCGGTTAACGTAATATAAGGCTTATCTTTTGGAAATGTAATCTTTTCTCGATATGTTCCATTTTTGACGTAGATAGTCACTGGTGATTTGTTACCGCTTGCAATAGAGTCGATGGCAGATTGCACCTTACTGTACTGGCCTGATCCATCCTGGGCGACAGTAATCGTTTTGGTCTGACTGGCTTCGGCGACCAGAGAGGAGGTGGCTGGCTGATCCTGGGCCTGGGTAGACTGGACAGGCCGCAGTGATAACCCGACTGCGCATGTGCACACCAGAATCATTGATGTATTCCAATAGGATCGCTTGCCGGCAGGACGAGCGGATGGTTGCCATAATTTCAATTTCATAAATAATACAACTCCTTTGGGATAAAAGAATGCAAAACAGATTGTACCCTGCCGGATTCCGGAAGACCTGCAGGTGGGACATAGCCAATATAACCATTAATTTACAAGTGATCACAGAGCCATTATAGTACAAGTAAAACAAAGAAATTTTGCATTTCTTGTCTGGAATACGCTTACATTTTGCTTTTGTTGTCTTTTGCTAGAGTAGGAAAGGAACGAATAGATTGTAAAAGCGCAAGGAGGAATGAAGATGGAGACTCTGGAAGCAGTTGGTTATAGTGTGGATCCACAGGAGAGTATGCGCATTCATTATTTGCGGCAGATTGGCTACAGCGCTATGCCACGTTATCATTCCCATGCCAGCTACGAGATTTTTTATGTACAGGATGGAGGGAGAACCTACTTTATTAATGAGACGGCTATTCATGCAGCCAAAGGCGATCTGGTTTTTATTTGTCCTACCGATCTGCATCGTACCGTCAGTACAGATGCGCTATTATGCGAACGGATTCTGGTTAATTTTACCGAGGAATTTATTCGTGAAGGGGGTGGGCTATTGTTCCCGCTGCAGGAGCTGGGACGCGATCCGCTCTATCATTTGCCGTTCGAAGAACAGCATGCCGTTCAGCAGTGTCTGCAGGAACTGCTGTCAGAGATGCAGCGTCGGGACGTTGGATACATCGAATACAGCCGCTGTCTGCTCACCGGGCTTCTGATTCGTTTGTACCGGATAAGACGGCGAGAGCATGGTCAGCCTGCTGCAGTAACATCAGTTATACATCCCATGGAGACCAAAATTACCGAGATTGCCCGCTATATCAATGATCACTTTGATGAGCCGCTGACACTGCAGGGAATCGCCGAATTGTTTTATATCAGCCCATCGTATCTGTGCCGAATCTTCCCACGGATTACAGGCTTTCATTTTCGGGAGTATTTGCAGACGATTCGGCTGCGTGCAGCACGTGAGCTACTGCGTCATAGTACGCTGAGTGTCGCCATGATTGCCGAGCGAACCGGCTATGCACATACTGCCAACTTTAGCGTGATCTTCAAAAAACTAACTGGCTGTACGCCCAGTCAGTATCGGATCATGAACCGACAGAAGCGGAATATACAATAGCTGACTGCTGCATTGTGATGCCGAGCGCACGGATAAAAGGTCGGATCGATAAAGATTATTTTGCAATTCTCAATAATTGTCATTGAGGCATCGGGCAGAGTGAGTTAAAATATAACCTTATGCGTGAGATATACTTTAATCACATTGATCTGGAGGCGGCAAAAGGAACGGAGCAGCAGTTAATCAGGCGTTAGTGTACATATACACATCGGCGCGTTGAAGCGGAACAGCTGTATCTTTCGTAAATGAAAAGAATTTCGAACGCATGGCATCCGGCACCTGGAGCACTGTAGGAGTGGAGAGATAGATCCGGACCGGATGACAAATAGAATTGCATAGCGATTTATCGGAGGTTCGTTCTTTGGAGAAAAAAATACCATTTTCATTCATCGTAGTTATTGGATTAATGCTGTTTGCGCTCTTTTTCGGTGCAGGGAATCTTATTTTCCCAACCATGCTGGGTCAGTCTGCCGGAACTAACTTTTGGCAGGCCAATATAGGCTTTTTGATTACAGGAGTAGGACTGCCTACCCTGGGCGTGATTGCGCTGGGATTCTCCGGCAAGGATGATCTGCAGTCGCTGGCGAGCCGGGTGCATCCTGTATTTGGTCTTATATTTACGACTGTACTGTACTTGGCGATTGGTCCGCTGTTTGCTATTCCACGGACCGGTAATGTTTCGTTCGAGATTGGTGTCAAGCCATTCCTGTCTGCGGATTGGTATACGACAGCTGCAGCTATTTTCTCGATTATATTCTTTGGGATTACCTGTTTCTTCTCACTGAATCCGGCGCGTATTGTGGATATTGTCGGTAAAGTTCTTACCCCCATCAAGCTGACCTTTATCAGCGTGCTGGTTATTGTAGGACTGCTATATCCTATCGGTGGATTCCAGGCTCCCACCGAGAAGTATATGACACATGCGCTGTTTAACGGATTCCAGGAAGGATATCTGACCATGGATGCGCTGGCAGCTTTTGTATTTGGTATTATTGTCATTAATGCGATCCGGGAGCGCGGAGCAACGAGCCGCAAGCAGATTGTTACAGTTTGCCTAAAAGCAGCGTGTATTGCAGCACTGATTCTCTCGGTTCTGTATGTGGCGCTTTCCTATATTAGTGCTTCCAGTGTGCAGGCTTTTGGCTATCTGGAAAATGGCGGTCATATTCTGGCGAGAATGTCCAGTTATTACTTTGGCACATCCGGTGGCATCTTCCTTGGTCTAATGATCACGATTGCCTGCCTAACAACCAGTGTGGGTCTGATCACTTCATGTGCATCGTACTTTCACAAACTGCTGCCGCGCTTTAGCTATAAAAAGCTGGTAGTTGGTCTGTGTCTGTTCAGTGCGGTAATTGCGAATATCGGACTAAATGAACTGATTACCATTTCGGTACCGGTTCTGACCATTATTTATCCACTGGCGATTGTACTAATGTTCCTGACATTTTGTCATTCCCTGTTCAAAGGAGAGCGACTTGTATATCAGGGCAGTATGCTGCTCGTCTTCATCATCAGTCTGGCAGATGGACTGAAGGCAACTCCATTCCATCTGGCAGCACTGGATCATTTTCTGGAAAGTTATCTTCCGATGTATACGATTGGTCTCGGCTGGATTCTGCCGGCGATCATTGGTGCGGTAGGAGGATATGTAATCAGCATTATCCGCAAGGATTCTTCACTGGTTAATTCCTGATTAACAGCCGCCTTCTATGGTATATCTCACTGCCCGGACAGTTCTCAGAGCTGTTCGGTTTTTTTGTCTATATATAAATTCGGTCAAAACTACTATTTTCTCATCAATTAGGGTAATACATAACGTACAGCAGCTTGGAACATACAGCATGGCACCATTCTGGGAGTTGGTTACACACTCCAGACCACATAACCGGAGGAGGCTATACATCATGGAAAAGCGTAAATATGGCAATACGGATATGCAAGTAAGTGTACTCGGATTTGGCGGTTCGGAAATTGGAAGCGGTGTCTCACAGAGTGAAGTTGATCAGCTTTTGCACAGCGCACTGGATGCAGGGCTGAATATTATTGATACAGCAGAATGTTATGGAGATAGCGAGGAGTTGATCGGTAACGCACTGGCAGACCGGCGTGATGATTATTATCTGTTCAGCAAATGCGGTCATGCAGCCGGCTTTGAAGCGCCTGACTGGGATCGCAATATGCTGGAACAGAGCATTGATCGCAGTCTGCGTCGTCTGCAAACCGATCATCTCGATATGATCCATCTGCATAGCTGCTCGGAAGAAGTGCTGCGCCGGGGAGAAGTGATTGAAGTGCTGCAGCGTGCCAAGCAGCAAGGCAAAACGCGTTATATCGGTTACAGTGGAGATAGTGCAGATGCACTGTACGCGATTGAGACAGGAGTATTTGACAGTCTGGAGACATCTGTCAACATTGCCGATCAGGAAGCGATTTCCTTGACGATTCCGGGTGCACGTGAGCGTGGTATGGGCATTGTTGCCAAACGTCCGATTGCCAATGCAGCATGGACACGGGAGCAGGTAGAACCGCAGGATTATGCATTTGTGTATTGGAACCGGCTGCGCGATCTGAATTATACATTCCTTCAGGATAAAGATGTACAGAATAGCATCAAGCAGGCATTGCGATTTACCCTGAGTATTCCCGGTGTGGATACGATGATCGTTGGTACGACCAAGCCTAATCGTTGGTCTGAAAATGCAGCTCTGATCGCGGATGGCGTATTGTCGCAGGAGGAGTTCGATCATATCCGTCAGCGCTGGTTCGCTACTGCCGAATCGGAATGGGTTGGACAGATTTGATATGAATGCATAACCTATAAATATAATCGTTGAAGCAGTGGTGTATTTTGTATCTGCTGTTGTCTATATCCAGTCGTATAAGAATGAACTGGTATATCATATACAACGTATGGTTATAATAATTACCGGTATTAGTTGTTACAGAGTCTTTCGGTCGGCTGTGCAAGCAGGATCTGCACAAGCAATCGAAAGGCTCTGTTTTCTGTGCGCAGGGAAATCCATACAGCCTGACGGCCGCAACAAATTCCTGTATAATCACTATCTGTATAGATATATTTTGAAAGGCAATCCCTTAAAAGAAAACTATTCTCAAATAGACGGGTGGTCACAACAATGCAATCAACAGGTTTGGCATTTGTAGGTGCAGGTTTTCATGCAACAACAAATATCTATCCGGCAGCCGTAGCGGCAGGAGCCGAGATTCAGGCAATCGCAACACGCAGTCTGGAGCGCTCACAACAGGCATTGCTGCGTTTTGGAAGTCAGGGGCAGGCTTACGATCGGTATCAGGATCTGCTGGATAACGAGCACTATCGCAATATTGTGATTGTAGCCCAGCCGGAAGATCAATTTCAGATGACCATGACTGCTCTTCAGGCAGGCAAGAATGTATATACCGACAAGCCGCTTGGATGGAATGCAGTACAGGCCCAGCAGGCTGCCGAAGCCGCTGCAGCCAGCGATTCCATATTGATGGTAGGCTTTATGAAGCGTTATGCGCCTGTCTATCAGCAGTTAAAAGAATTGATCGACCGTCGCGAATTGGGACGTGTACGTTCTTTTCAGATGAACTTCGCGGTAGATGGCACTCCTTTTTGTAAAAATGAAGAGCAGTTTATCAAGCTGGCTGCTATTCATATGGTAGATCTGATTCGCTATCTGTTCGGTGAAGCAGTCGATGTCACCGGTCTGAGTATGGATGAGCAGGGTCATCTCTCACAAAGTATTTCATTGCGTATGGATGACGGGGTGATTGGTAGCGCCTACTTTACGAGTATGACGGCATGGTCGCGGGAGAGTGAACAGGTGACGGTCACTTTTGAAAATGGCTTTGCCATTGCTCATGAGATTAATGAACTGCGTATACATAAGTCGCTGGTAACAGACGATCTGCCCTGGAAATCACTTCAGGAACAAGATACCATCTATACGCCATCTGCGACACCGATGTCGGGCAGCTATCGTGATCTGTATCTGCGTGGTTTTGTTGGCGAGATGAATCATTTTATGGATTGCTGCAATCAGGGAACGATACCTTTGTCCAGCGGTCAGGATAACATCGCTACAATGGAACTCTGTGACCGTATATTGAAAGCGCTGGCTCGCTAAGCAGGAAGTTGTCCGACATTCCAGGTTGAAGCAATGAATACGACAGGAGCAGGGGATACGTTTAATGCTGCATTATTTGGAGTAGCGCTGGCCGAAGGGCGCTCGCTGCAGGGCATTCTGCAATTTGGTAATCGTGCTGCTCCCCTCTCGATTACCAAATTGGGAGCGCAGGGCGGTAAGCCAACATGCGAAGAAGTGAAAGCTGTGCTCTCCTGACTGAATAATACACTCATACTCCAGTAAAATGGAGCACTTATAAATAACCGATAGATCTGCCGCAACAGCAGCAGATCTACCGGTTATTTTTGCAGGAATACATATGTAGAGGTATGCATATTTAAAATTTGGGTAATGGCTTATGACCTTGTATAAATATTACGATCCTGTGCAACGGCTTATTTTGGCTCTGCCTATTAGAGGAGGTACAGCATGAACCCATTATTGCCTTATTGTGAAGCCTTGTCAGAAGATGTTAATCAGGTGCTGGAGCAGACGGCTCCAATGAAGCATCCACTTATTGAACTTATTCGTTATTCGCTTGAAGAACAGCAGGAAGCACTAAAAAAACTAATTCCTGTATTGACCGCCGATTCGGAGCAAATACCGTCCGACGATAACGTAAGTCATCAGCAGCCATCAAATTCCGATCAGCATACCGATCAGTCTGCATTGTCTCTTGATCAGATTCGTCCCTACTTATCGATCTTGTATCAGAATAATGAAGTGGCAGAACCGACTATGCGGGCATGGGTACGGGCTGTCCATTGGATACCTTCGTTTGAGACGGAGCATACCGAACAGATTCGTAACCGGTATAAGCATATGCGCGAGCAGCTGGATGAGATTGCTGTGAATCTGCGCGAAATTTATGGTCAGGCAGCGATCAAGTATGTCGTGCCGACCTTTTATCTGGAGGTAAGCCTATGAGTTGGCAAAAAGAACGTATAGATATGAACATATACAGTCAGGGTGAAGTCGACAAATGGGTGTACAGCACCTGTAATATTTGCTCAATCGGCTGCGGCTGCCATATTGCAGTCAAAGACGATAAGATCGTCGGTATTAAAGGTAACGGTCAACATCCGATTAACCGCGGACGGCTCGGTCCCAAAGGCGAAAATCAGTGGTATGCCAACAATAGCTCTGATCGTCTGCTGACACCGCTGATTCGTCGGGATAATGGACAACTGGAACCTGCAAGCTGGGAAGAAGCGATGGAACTGATCGTCTCCAAAGCAAGAGAATCCCTGGAGCGTCAGGGCAGCAACAGTATTGCGATCTATTCCACCGGTCAGGGATATCTGGAAGACTATTATACGATTGCCAAAATCGGTCGCGCCGGTCTGCATACTCATCTGCTGGATGCCAATACCCGTCTCTGTACGGCAACTACGGAATTCTGTCTGCTGCAGTCCTTTGGCGCGGATGGAACACCGGCTTCCTTTGATGATGTAGACGTAACCGATACGCTGATGCTGTTCGGTCATAATGTGGCGGAGACCGGTACGGTTCTGCACGAGCGGATCATGCAGCGCAAGCAGCGGGAAGGCAAACCCTACATTATTGCGGTGGATCCGCGTCACACGTTGACTGCCCGCCATGCGGATCTGCATCTGCAGCTGATTCCGGGTACGAATGTGGCGCTGCTCAATGGACTGGTTCATCTGATGATCAAGAACGGGAATATTGATCGACAGTTTGTCGAACAGTATACGATTGGGTTTGACGAGATGGAGCAGTCGGTTGCTGACTGGACGCCGGAAAAGACTTCAAAAATCACCGGTATTCCGGTGGAGCAGCTGCATGAAGCCGCCCGGGTGCTGGGAGAGACGCCATCCATGGTAACAACGACTTTGCAGGGAACGTTCCAGAGCGCAGATGCTACTACCGCCTGCGTAGCCATCAACAATATGCATCTCATCCGCGGACAGATTGGCAAGCCCGGTTGCGGACCACTGCATATGGCCGGTCAGCCCAGCTCCTCTGCCAATCGTACAGCAGGTGGAGTGGGTACCTATCCGGCTCAGCGTAATCCGATGAATCCGCAGCATCTGCAGGAGATGGCCGATCTATGGAATGTAGACGAAGCGACACTGCCGGCTGGTCCGGAAAAAGGAATCGAAGAGCAGCTGGATATGATCGAGCAGGGCAAAGTTACTTTTTTCTGGAATATTGGTACCAATCCGATGGTATCCCTGCCGAACCGTCGGCGTGCTCGCAAAGCGCTGGAAAGCATCTTCGTGGTTGTTCAGGATCCATTCCTGACCGAGACGGCCAAAGTGGCGGATGTCATCCTGCCTGTCGCGCTCTGGGGAGAGAAGGAAGGCACTATGGAGAATGCCGACCGGACAATCAATGTACTGCGCAAAGCCGTAGAAGCACCACAGGGTGTCAAAAGTGACCTGCAGATTCTGATCGACTTTGCCCGTCGTATGGATCTCAAAGACAAGGATGGTCAGCCGCTGATCGGTTACTCGACACCGGAAGAATGCTTTGAAGAATGGAAAACTGTCTCGCGCGGACGTCCATGTGATATGACTGGCATGACCTATGACAAGCTGGAGCAACATAACGGTATGCGCTGGCCGGCCAATGAACAGCATCCAACAGGAACCCCGCGTCTATACAGCGATTATAAATTCCCTACGGATGCAGATTATTCCCAGAGCTATACCAAGGATCAATTCAGCGGCCGTGCATTAAGCCGTGATGAATTTGTCAGCAAGCAGGCAAATGGTAAAGCAATCCTGCATGCTACCCGTTATCTGCCGCCGACTGAGCAGCCCAATGAAGAGTATCCAACCTGGCTTACCACTGGACGGCTCGTATGGCACTGGCATACCCGTACGAAGACGGCCCGCTCGCCGTATCTACAAATGGCTGCGCCAAATGCCTATGTAGAGATTCACGAAGAGGATGCAGCCGCATTATCCATCGTGCAAGGAGAGGTCGTACGGATCAGCTCACCACGGGGATGGATCGAAGTACCGGCTCGTATCGGTACGGCCGTACAAAAAGGACTGGTCTTTGTACCATTCCACTATGGTAGCTGGGAAGGTCATGAATCCGCTAATGATCTCACTGCCGATTTTACCGATCCGCTGTCCAAGCAGCCGACATTCAAGCAGGCCGCCTGCCGGATTGATAAACTGCGCAAGCAGCATATTGTGGTTGGAGAAGAATCAGCAGACTATATTGCCGAGCAGTACCAGCTTACCGTTGAGCATCTGCTGCAGGCGAATCGACTGGTCACCCCTTACGATATCCAGAGCGGACAGACACTGGAAGTACCGATTTCGGTTGTTAATGCACCGATTCCTCCGTATATTCCACAGCGCGGATAGAGCAACGTGCAGTACAGGAATACGGGAGTACACTACCTTGGTGATGTGATATACTAGAGCTTATATCTGTTATAAAGGAGAATCACTATGCTGATTATTTTGCTGCTGTGCTGCATGATTGTGGGCCTGGTCGCATTTAGTGCAAATAAAAATCTACATGTTGCACCCACTGCAGCGGGCAGCATTGTTATGGCGCTCGGTATTTTCATCCAGGGAGTATGGCAGCATATGTCCGGACAGGGACCGCATAGTCTGATGACCAGACTGCTGGTAATCGGTACGGCTCTGATCTGGTTATATTTGCTGGTAAGTTATATTGCTTCGATCCGTCGATCCAGCTTTTACCGGGATCATCTGGCTGATCCGGTACAGCGGTTTGCGATCGGTACCTGGGTGGCAGGTACGTCCACGCTGCTGATTAATTTATTTGCTTCATTTGGTGTCTACTGGGTGCAGGAGACGATTCATATTATAGCTGTGCTCAATGCAGGGCTATGGTTATTTTTATTGTATTTTATGTGTCTGGGCTGGTACCAGATTTTGCTGCAAAAGCAATATGACCGTATTCATGGTGTATTGCTTCTGTCAGCCGTGTCCACGCAGTCGATTGTACTGCTTTTTCATCAAGTGTTCAGTAATGGGTATGTAGCATTCTGGCTTAATCAATCCATGATTGCGCTCGGATTATTATTTTATCTAATCAGTGCTTCGCTGATTCTGTATCGTTATAGCCGCAGACCGGAGCGCCTGATAGCAGATTGGACCGATACGAACTGCATCCTGTACGGTGCGCTGGCGATTACCGGTGCAGTCGTTCAGGCAACCCATGCCTGGAGCGATACGGCTATTCTGATACTCTGGTGGATAACGCTGCTGATTCTGATCGCGTTAGAGTGTACGGAAGGGCTGCGAGCCATTCGCCGGATTCGGCAAAAAGGCTGGCGCCATGGTATTGGCATCTACAATACAGCACAGTGGACTCGGCTATTCACACTCGGAATGTTCTATTTTTTCACGATGCGTACCGAACAGCTGTATACGGAGCATACCGGTTCGGCTGTAGCACTCGGCATCCATCGCTGGATTCTAAGCGGTGGCGCCTGGATCATCAGCATTCTGCTGATCATTGAGCTGGTCCTCTGGATTCAGGCCATGATAGTCCGGCGTTCCAATCGGATTGAAGCCGATAACCAGCATTCTTCAATGGTTGAATAAATAGGTGAAAAATCAAATAAATAAAAAAAGATCGTGCATACTCTTCCAGGCAGAAAATCAGGGCTGTACCAAGGCCGGCAGCAGACGATTTCTGCTGCATCGCAAAGAGTCATGCACGATTTTTTTATTATTTTGGCAAAAGCATGCTTGACTTGGAGTGTACTCCAAGTTGTAGTCTTGCTGTAGGCGGCCGCCAGATGACACTATATAATAGAGGAGACGGTATAGATGACACAGGAACAGACAGTTTTGATTACAGGTGCCAATAAAGGAATCGGTTATGAAGCAGCGAGACAGTTGGGACAAAAAGGATACTACATTTATCTGGGAGCACGTCAACCTGCTTATGGACAGCAGGCAGTAGAGAAGCTGCAGAGCGAAGGTATTCAGGCAGAGTATGTACAGATCGATGTAACCGATGTAGCGACGATTCATAGCGCAGCAGAGCAGATTCGCCAGCGGTCGGGATCACTGGATGTGCTGATCAATAATGCAGGTATTGCAGCAGGCAGCAATGCGCCGAGTGAAGAGGCGATCGAGGATATTCGCAAAGTCTACGAAGTCAATGTATTCGGTGCGATTCAGGTACTGCAGATTATGCTTCCTTTAATCAAAGAAGCGCCGCAGGGACGAATCGTCAATGTATCCAGTGGTCTCGGTTCGCTCGCATTCAATAGTGATCCATCGCATGAACATTATGAAGCCAATTCGCTGTCGTATAACAGCTCCAAAACAGCACTCAATGCAGTAACGGTCATATTTTCCAAGGAATACAAAGAAACTCCGATCAAGATCAATTCAGTAGACCCCGGCTATACCGCAACCGATTTGAATGGAAACAGCGGTCCACGTACAGTGGAACACGCTGCGCAAACGGTAATTGGTCTGGCGCTTATCGACGAGAATGGTCCTACTGGTCAATTTTATGATGAGAATGGACCTATTCCCTGGTAAACTATACACTTACAAGGTAACACTTATTCAGGAAAATATTGTCTGATGAGAGGATGAGCAGGATGATTGAAATACCGGATATGCCCATGACCATACGTGAGGCTGCTGAACTAACGGGACTCAGTGAAGATACACTGCGCTATTATGAACGTATTGATCTGCTGCCACCCGCAGAGCGCAAGTCAAATGGACACCGTTTTTATACGGCCGAGCAGGTACAGAGCATTATTTTCATGACCCGGCTCAAATCGATCGGTATGACATTGGAAGAAATGAAAGAATTCCGTGCGCTAGTTAGCCAGGGAGAGAGTACACTGGAACAGCGCAAGACGATACTTAGACAGCAGTATGAACATATCAGCAGTGAAATCCGGAGACTGAAGGATGTGCAGGAAGTGCTGGAGTATAAGCTTAAGCACTATGATCGATTATCCGCTAATCCACAGGTGGAAGATATGGGCTGTGAGCTTCCGAACCCTTATCGAAAGCAATAAATAGGGTATGGTTGCGTATTCCTTTTCATCATATGAATAAAAGAAGAGATTTGCCTGAACTGCGGTTTTCGCGTGCAGTATCCTACAAGCTCTTCCTATCGATTTGCATATCCAAAAAAGAAGCCGCCCGGATGGAACCGGAAGCGGCTTGTTTTTGGATGGCAGAGTATCAATGCCGGGAGTATTGACTTACAGCTGCTCGCCATTGCTGGCGATAACCTGCTTGTACCATGCAAAGGAATCTTTGCGGGAACGGGCGAGTGTACCATTGCCATCATCATCCTGATCAACGTAGATGAAGCCGTAACGTTTGGACATCTCGGAAGTAGACATACTTATCAGATCGATTGGACCCCATGCTGTGTAGCCCATCAGATCCACGCCGTCTTTGATAGCTTCTTTCATCTGTTCGATATGCTTGCGCAGATATTCGATACGATAAGGGTCATGTATGGAGCCGTCTTCTTCGACTTTGTCATAGGCACCCAGACCATTTTCGACGATAAACAGCGGTTTTTGATAACGATCATACATCGCATTCAGCGTAACACGTAGACCGATCGGATCGATCTGCCAGCCCCAGTCGGAGGTCTCCAGATAAGGGTTCATGACACTGCCTACCACCAGGTTACCGGCAGCTTCGTTGTCACCTTCCGGATTCTCTGAAACGGTGATACTCATGTAATAACTGAAAGAAATATAATCGACTGTATATTGTTTCAGCAGCTCGTCATCGCCGTCTTCTTTTTGCAGGACGATATTGTTTTCTGCAAAATAACGATCCATGAATTTTGGATACTCACCGCGTGCATGAACATCGGTAAAGAACAGATTCATCTGGTTAGCCAGCTGCGCCTTGCGCACATCCTCAGGATTACAGCTGTTCGGATACGTCTCCATACGAGCCAGCATACATCCGATCTGAGCATCCGGAATAATCTCGTGACACAGTTTGGTAGCGATAGAGCTGGCTACAAACTGATGATGCAGTGCTTGATACATACCCTGAAGTTTATTGTCCAGACGGTCAACAACCACACCACCGCCGGTAAATGCGCTTATTGTGATCACATTGATTTCATTGAACGTCAGCCAATATTTTACTTTATCCTTGTAGCGTTTGAATACGGTCTCCGCATAGCGTGTAAAGTGATCGACCACTTCGCGGCTTACCCAACCGTTGTATTTTTCTGTCAGACCCAGCGGAGTCTCATAGTGAGAAAGTGTAACAAGCGGCTGGATACCATGTTTGAGCAGTTCATCGAATACATCATCATAGAATTGCAGACCTTCCTCGTTAGGCTGCTCATCGTAGCCATTCGGGAAAATACGGGACCAGTGAAGGGACATGCGGAATACTTTAAAACCGAGTTCGGCAAACAGGGCGATATCTTCTTTGTAACGATGGTAGAAATCGATACCGTCACGTTTTGGGAAGCGTGCTTCGAATTCACCGCTTAGAATTTTTTCGATGCGCTCGGAAGTAATCTCCATGGCATGGGAGATTTCTTTGCTGCGTTGTTCTTTTGGAATATAGGCGATCATGTCCGCACTGGACAATCCTTTTCCGCCTTCATTATAGCCACCTTCGAGTTGATTGGCAGCTGTTGCGCCGCCCCAAAGGAAGTTTTTCGGAAAACCCTGGATTACATTGGACATAGATATAACCTCTTTCTGTTGGGAAGTAGTGAGACCGATCAACCAGATCATACGGGATCATTATGGCTCCAAGGCAATAAAAAAAACCTAAACCGGAACAAAAGCAGCATCATACGACGCCGGTTTCGTTGCCAATTTAGGTTTTGCCTGCTTCACCAGTAACAATCCTGTTTTAGTTGTACCTCCACATTGTATATCATCGAAAAAACGTTTTCAAGTTTTTGTGGATGTTCACTGTTTTGACTATGATCATGTCGATTTTTGTCTTATGCATTTGATTTGGATAGAGTATAATAGCTATATTATGACATAAGGAGGTGAAGACTTTGGCCGAGTTCCATGATTTGCTCCCGTATCTGCTATCCATCGGGCTGATTCTGACAGTGGGTTACGCATATATTGCCCACTTGTATTGCGGCATTACCGAATTCTGGACAGTAGGCGGCAAATCCCGCCAGCATTATTTCTATCCGCTGATCCTGTCCATCAGCAGCCATCCTGCACCACTGCGCCTTTCGCGCATGATACGCAGGAAAGAAGCGCCTGATGATGATAGTTCCGATTGCACCACCTCGTTGATTGCCGGTATGAACCATCAACGAGGAGGAACAACATGGAAACGATCAAAGGATTCACATTTACGGGTAAAAGAAGCCGTCTGCTTGGCCTGATATTGGCATTGATGATGGTAGTCTTGCTGTCCGGCTGTGGCACGGGCGGAGCTACCGAGATTCACTCCGACACACCGGGATTTTTTAATCATTATGTAGTATTCCCGCTGTCTTACAGTATGCAGCATATTGCTTCATGGTTTGGCGGAAGTTACGGGCTGGCGATCATTGTACTGACGCTGACCGTACGATTTGCGCTGATGCCGCTGATGATGAGACAAGCCAAATCCCAGCAGGCGATGAAGCAAAAGATGAATGTCATGCAGCCGGAGCTGGATCAACTCAAGAAAAAATACGAGAACAAAACCGATACGGCCTCCAAGCAGCAGCAACAGCAGGAAATGATGGAGATTTATAAGAAGCATAGCTTCAACCCGCTGAATATCGGCTGCCTGCCGATTCTGATTCAGCTGCCGATTCTGTCGGGGATGTATACAGCTATCCGGTTGACGCCCGAGCTGTCGACCCATTCCTTCCTCTGGTTCAAGTTAGGGCATCCCGACTGGATTATGGCGATTATTGTAGCGGTACTGTATTTGTTCCAGGCCAAGGTGTCCCAGGTTAACATGACGCCCGAGCAGCGCAAGCAGTTTGCGATAATGGGGTATGTGTCACCGATTATGATGGCGTTCTTCTCCTTTAGCGCACCTGCAGCGATGCCTTTGTACTGGATGGTCAGCGGATCATTCCTGATTCTGCAGACGCTGTTATTCCAGCGTATGTATCCGACTCAGCCGACAGCAGCTATTGCCGATGTAGCGGTACCTTCGGCGACGCTGGATGCTGCTTCAGCAGCTCTGGAACATGAAGCCGAACGGATCGCGTCTCCTGCCCGCAAGCAGGGGAAAGACAAAAATAAATCTTCCCGTTCCAAAGGAAAATCCGGCAAACCAGCATCAAATGCCAAGTCTGCCGGCGTTTAATGATAGGTCTGAGTGTCGGCAAGCGACCCAGGCAGATCGTTGGTATCCTGATAGACTATTTATGACTATTTTGCGGGAACATTAGATTTACCCTTATCCATTTCGAATTTAAAGCCATCCTGTATTTATGAGGATGGCTTTTTTTGTGGGAAAATATACATACCTATTGCGCAATAATGAGTATATTTCTGGTAAGCTATACGTATATAGATACTCATACTGTGATAGAGAGAATACAAGAGTGAAGGGAAATGAATCATGAAAGTCATTCTGATTGTTGTCCAGATCATGCTGCTATACGCCATTTATCTGGTAGGCAGCTATGTGCAGGCGTGGCTGAATCTGCCGATCCCCGGCAGTATTATCGGCTTACTGCTGTTATTTGTTCTGCTGTTATGCCGGGTGATTCCGGTCTCATGGATCGAGAAGGGAAGTACTACTATTTTATTTTATCTGCCGCTATTTTTTATTCCGGCAACGGTAGGGGTAATGAACCATCTGGATCTGTTCGCAGGCAAAGGATTGCTGCTGGTTGTAGTAGTCATTGTCAGTACGATCCTGACCATTGCAGTCGCTGGACATGTAAGCCAGTGGCTGGCAGGAGGACCTGGAGCACGCACTGCCGAGAAAAAAGTACTGTCTCAGGGACAGCCTGGTGCCAGCAGAAATAGTGTTCAATACCGGGAAAAGGAGACACGGGTATGAACATCATGCTGAGTGCAGGTATTGTCGTATCGACTGTATTCATTTATGTTGTCATGGCTATGATTTACAAAAAATTCCGCTTGCCGGTGCTGATGCCTGCACTGACGGGAACCGCCATTATTGTAATCGTGCTGATTAATCTGAATATTCCTTATAGTACCTATATGAAAGGCGGACAATGGATCAATCAGCTACTCGGGCCTGCTGTAGTAGCGCTTGCTTATCCGCTCTATAAGCAGCGACATCAGCTGTTAAAGAACTGGCTGCCTATTGTCGGTGGATCGCTGGCTGGTGTATTTGCAGGGATGCTCAGCGGTATGCTGCTTGCGCTGGCACTGGGATTCAGCAAGCCGTTTATTTTATCCATTGTCCCCAAATCGGTGACGACGCCAGTAGCGATTCAGATCGTCAACCATCTGGGAGCAGACTCTTCGCTCACTTCGGTATTTGTTATGATTGCGGGATTTACCGGGGCAGTATGTGGAGTCTATCTGCTACGTCTGTTCCGGATTCATCATGTGATTGGCAGCGGAATCGCGCTGGGCAGCTCGTCCCACGCTTTGGGAACGGCAAAGGCTCTTGAAATTGGAGAACAGGCGTCTTCAATGAGCTCGATTGCGATGACGATCAGTGCCATTGTTGCTTCTTTTATCGCACCGGTTGTAGTATGGCTCGTATTTCATTGACCAATTCCATCTAATGAACATTATGCCTAATCAGACAAACGGCAAGCTCCTATTCTCTGGAGCTTGCCGTTTGTCTGATTAGATAAGGTACAGTGTACATTATTGATCTGCTCATTCATGTTAGTTGACTATCGTAGTATTCCTTTTAGCATGAAATCGTTAACTTCATCCTTTTTTATTTCCTGATTCTGATGATCAGTAGATTATTCATAGGGTCATGCATGAATGGCAGCTTATTTTTGTATATCTTCAGCCCAGCGCTACATCCAGAATCATCATTACAGTAAATCCAATCATCAGGCACATGGATGCAAAATCCTTGTTGCCTTTTTCCTGTGAACCGGGAATGACTTCTTCAGCGACAACAAAGATCATGGCACCTGCAGCAAAGCACAATGCATAGGGCAGCAGCGGATCGATCAGTGTTACGGCCAGCACACCTAGCACTGCAGCTACAGGCTCGACCATTCCGGACAGTTGTCCATAGAAAAAGGCTTTGCGCCGACTCATACCTTCGCCGCGCAGCGGCATCGATACCGCCAGTCCTTCGGGAAAGTTCTGAATCCCGATTCCGATAGCCAGTGCCACTGCTCCTGCAAGTGACTCGGTAGAAGTACCATTCGCTACTGCACCAAAGGCAACGCCGACTGCCAGCCCTTCTGGAATATTATGAAGAGTAATCGCAAATACGAGCAGTGTACTACGGCGTTTATTTTTGGTACCCATGCCCTCTGCCTGATTGCTGGCAGAAGAGGGATGAAGATGCGGAATAACTTTGTCTGCTCCCCACAAGAACAACCCACCCAGCATAAAGCCTACGGCTGCCGGAATCCAGGCAGGAAGCGAACTGTCTTCCGAAGCCATCTCCAGCGCCGGTGCAATTAATGACCAGAAGCTGGCTGCGATCATCACTCCGCCTGCAAAGCCGAGCATCCCATCGTATACTTTCTGGTTCAGATTCTTGGAGGTAAAGACCAGAGCTGCACCCACAGCAGTCATTCCCCATGTAAATAATGTTGCCAGCAGGGCCTGCATTACAGGTGTAAGTCCGGCAAAGAAATCGATCATATGTAGCTGTCACGCTCCTCGTCGTGTGGTCATATCTAGAGTATACATCCTACTGCTATGGTTGATTACCCAAATCGGAACCATGTACATCAAGCAATGTATTGGATTTGAATCTTTGGATTAATATAGGTTCTGTAAAAAAATGTTGTAATTGTTCTAATAAGTGAGTTTAACCATATAACAAAATAATCCTATTCTCCGATATTAATAAAGAAATGTATCTGAAGCAGTAAGGGGGCAAGTATGTGAGAAGAAGTTACTTATCCAGAATGTTGGCAGCGTTTTTGGTTGTTGTACTGATATGGACCGGAGCGGTCCCGGGTGCAAGCCAGGCTGCGGCACCGGTGATTCAGGCAATCAACAGCCCCGTTGCACCATGGCCAGCCAGCTTTACGCCTTATGTGGATCGACAAGGGAATGTGTTTTTTGATCCGGCCAATGAACCCGGTATTAGTCCGGATGATGTGGATTTCCAGAGCGGAGTATCCAAAGGATCGGGAGACAAGCCTTCTTTTTATGCAGCAGGAGACGGTAGCAATCTGTTTTTCCGTATTCGACTGCTGGGTGATCCCAGTGACATCAAGGGAGGATTTCTATCCTCGGTCTGGATGGTTCAGGTTCTTCAAAATGGAGTACCGCGTGCAACTATAGGTCTGGATGGCAAATCGCCACATGAAGATTATATTTATGTATCCAATGCGTCCGGGTCTGTTATTCATTATATTAACAAAACAGATGGTTCCGGCAGCAAGGTCCCGGGTACACGGGTAACAGAAGATACCAACGGAGACTATTTCCTCGATGTACAAGTGCCTGTTAGTGCGCTGACAGATATCGACTCCAATATCAAATCTTCTTCGATTTTGCAGTTTAACTTTGCCAGCTCCAAAGCAGCCAACCTGGCTGTTATTAATAAAGATGGAATGAATGGCGCAGGAGCATATTCGGCAATCAGTCCGGCTTTTGCCATTTATCGTCCGACTATTGCGATTACAGGACTGGCTGAGACCGCCAGTACGTTCCCTGGCTCCATAAGTGGTACGACAACATCAGCACGTGATCAGAGTCCGGTGTCAGTAACGATTAGCTCTGTTACTCAATCCGGAATATCCAAAACGTACAACACCGTCGTGAACCAGGGCAGCTGGACGGTCTCGGGAATCACCGGATTGGCTGCTGAAGATAATTATCTGGTCAGCGCCAAAGTTACCAATGAAAATCAGGATATTGCTCAGACAAGCCAGAAGATCGCTATATTCAGCGATTTGTCCAATGTAACAATTAATGGCAAAGAAGATTATTCAACCTATCAATTCCCGACTTCCTTTAGTGGAGATTATGTTCGTTCGACAGGTGGAGCACGTAAAGTGGATCTGACCATTTATCAACTCTCGGATGCCACACCGCCCGTACGGACATCGGTATTTACCAAGACAGGTATTGTTGTATCCGGCAATCCAGGCAGTTGGAGCAGTGGGGCACTCACTTATCCGGCAGCCCTGACTGCAGGCAAGACGTATCAGATCGTTGCTGTAGCGGCTAATAATGCACAGATTCTGGATACACAGACGATTCATTATTTGTCCAGTAATCTGGCTATCACTTCACCAGCCAACTCTACTCGAGGAACAGCTACACCTGTTATTACAGGTAAAGCCAATCCTGGAGAAAAAGTGAAGCTGACGATTGATAACGCAGCTTATCAGGAAGTTCAAGCGGGCAGCGATGGGAACTGGACACTCGCTATTGACCGTCCATTGTCTCCAAATACAAATACAACGACGTATCATGCTATCAAAGCCGGTGTAACGGATGAAGCAGGCAATACGCAGACAACAGGCGTACTGAATTATGGAGTAGACGACGTCTCCGTCAATATTGAAAATGGCTCTCATGCCTACACGTACTATACCAATGTGACTCCGGTACTGCGGGGAAGATCGACAGATACATCCGTCAATCTGAAAATAACCAATGATCAGGACCCGACGGACAACCGTACGTTTAATGCTGTTCCGGTATCCAATGGTAAATGGTCATTGACTGTTCCAGCCGGGCAGGCGCTGCAGGATCTGGCAGCTTATACCGTAGTCGTGACAGCAGGCAGTAATTCCAGCAAGCAGGCGACATTGAAGCTTCGTGTAAAAACAAAGACCAATATCGCGATCCAGCGCCCCGCCTCTGGAGGAAGTGCCAGTGTACAAGCAAATGTATACGGCATGACTGAACCTAACGCTGCGGTCAATCTGGTAATTAATAATACAATTGTGGCTGATGTAACTGCAGACTCAACAGGAGCATGGATGTACACTCCTGCTGCACCTTGGTCACAAACCTCTCATACCGTAAGAGCTGTAACTGCCGATGAAGCAGGTAATTCAGCTGAAGATGTATCTGTATTTCAGGTTGGTCGTCCGCTTCCCGTACATGCGGTTGGCAGTACCAATGGAGAGGGAACAGTCACAGTGTCAGGAGCCGAACCTTTGGCTGCTTTGATATTGTACAGTCCTGGAAAACAGGCAATAAGTAACGGTACTGCAGATCAGACAGGACATTATACGTTTACCGGTGTTCCTTTTGATCAGAAGTACACGGTAACCCAGATGGTAGATAGTCTGGAGAGTGACTTCTCCAATGCAGTTGATGTAGAAGCAGCCGTTATTGTAAGTCCCAACGCTCCGGATCCTGTAACGGCGACCGGAGATGTGTATGACGGAGAAGGCATGATCCATGTAACTGGAGCCGTCTACCGGGCACAATTGCAGTTGTATAATGTAGAAAATGTAGTAATTGCGAATGGCACAGCTGATGAAGACGGAAAATATACTTTCCGTCATGTCCCACCAGCTGAAGGATATACAGTTACCCAGACAGTGGATCAGCTGGAGAGCAAGCGATCCAATATAGTTAACATCGGATCACCGCCACCTGTTCAACATGCACCGGAACCTGTGCTTGCAACAGGCAGTATCAACAATGCTCGTACAGTCAGCGTATCGGGCGCAGAACCATCCGCATCGCTGAAACTGTATCATAACGGTATGTTGATCGATAACGGTATAGCAGAACCGACAGGAACGTATACGTTTACCGGTGTTCCAGTCGCTGATAATTATTATGTTATTCAGATCGTGAACGAAATACCTTCACTATCGTCCAATAAAGTGAATGTAGAAGCTGCTCCGGCAGCGATTCAAGCCGTGCTTAAGCTGACTGCCAATCCTGCACGAATTCTGGCAGATGGCAAAGCAACTACTCAGCTTACAGCTGTTCTGACAGATCTGGATGGCAAAGCAATCGCCGGCGTGCCGGTAGCTTTCCGCTCATTGTCCAATGTAGGTACGCTGCTCAAAGATGGACAGCCGCTCCAAGACGGTGAAAAAGTATTAACAGATAGTACCGGAAAAGCGGTAGTAACCTACCGTTCGGCAGCTACGGAGACCGATCAGGAGATGGAGTATGTCGTTCAGGCAACTGCCAATGATCCTGAACGCGGACTGGAAGCACAGGATCAAATCAAGATTGCCTTCCAACCCCCAGCTATTAGCGGTATTGTGACAAGAGGCACTGGCAATGTCCGTGTAAACGGAGCTATCGTCAAAGCATCACTTGATCTGAATGGCAACGGTGTTATGGAGCCGGGTATTGATTTTATCAAGTCCGTGGTAACGGGTGCAGATGGTTCCTATAATATTACTGTTCCGCGTGCAGATCAGCAGTATGCACTCGAGATTACAGAAATGATGGATATCGGAGGCGTAGCTACTCCGATTAAATACAATCAAAAAGCGATTGTAGGTTCAGTCAAAGGGGATAACCAGCAGAACTTTAACTCCGAGAAAACCGTTACAGGCGTCCTGCTTATGAAAAAGGCGGATGGCTCCACGGGTATTCTGCAGGATAGTTTCCTCAACAAAACCAAAGCTTATCTGATGAATAAAGCAACAGGCACTTATATTACAGACGGTAATGGCCGTCCTAAAGCATTTGCTATGCAAGACAATGGAGTGTTCAGTGCCGAAGGTCTGGATACTGGATCTTACACGCTGGATATCCGGTATGATCTCGGTGGGGGTCAGGAAATTACTGTAACCCAGAGTGATGTACAGGTTACCGCCGATGGTGAGATGAATATTTCCCAGGAACTGGTCGATCCGTATGGTACGGTAACGGATCAGAACACGGGAGCACTTATTCCAGGAGCAACCGTTACCTTGTATTATGCCAAAACAGATCGTAACGGCAGTAAAGCAGATACGAGAGTAACCTTGCCTGCTATTCCAGGATTCGAACCTAATAATAATGCAAGTCCGGTCCAGCTGACGGATGCCAAAGGTTTCTATGCGTATATGGTTTATCCGTATACTGATTATTATCTGCTGGTTCACAAAGATGGTTACGCTGATTATAAAAGTGAGACGATTTCGGTAGAAACCGAGATTGTACGCAAAGATATTCAACTGGCACCACTGGTTGCATCATCAGGTGGTCACTCTGGCGGAGGAACTTCCGTATCTGTAGTATCTGGTACACCTCATGTTCTTGTCAGTGTCACCGCGGATAAGACTCAGGTAGAAGAAGGATCGGTCAGCACGCTTACTGTCGATTATCAAAATGATGGTACAGCACCTCTGACCAGCGGCACGGTCAATCTGAAGCTGCCAGTCGGTACAAATGTAGTTGCAGCCGATGGTGGAGTTACCCAAATGGCTGCTGACGCAGTAATCATCCACTGGCCATTAGCCCAGTTGAAAACAGAGCAGCGCGGTAAATTTACCGTGCAGGTGAAATGGCCTCAAGCCCATGCAGCCAATGAGAACTTTGTAGTTGCTGCTTCTGTTACTTCTGGCGATAGTGCAGTAGAGACAGCAGATCAGTTGTCATCAGTTATGATTCGTGTATTCTCCCAGCGTTATGATCATCTGGGACACAAGCGTTATATGCAGGGTTATCCGGATCGGAATTTTTATCCGAATCGTTCACTGACCAGAGCCGAACTCGCTGCCATGGTAGCGCGTCTGACTGAAGATACCGGTACAGTAACCAAAGCCGGATTCAAAGATGTACCTGCTGACTACTGGGCAGCAGAATATATTGATATTGCAGTTCACCAGGGCTATTTCCAAAAAGGGACGTATTTCCGTCCCGATGAACCGGTTACCCGCGCTGAACTTGCCGCAGTAGTTACGCGTTTTAAAGAGCTTCCGGTTAGTCCGCTGTCTACGTATCATTTTAATGATATCAAAGGTCACTGGGCAGCCAGCTCGATCGAGCAGCTCTATCAGAACCAATGGATCAAGGGTTATCCGGATGGAACATTCCGCCCGAATGCCAAGATCCGCCGGGTAGAGGCAGCGACGATGATGAATGTGATGCTAAATCGAGGTCCACTGCTGAATCGTGAAAGCATGTTCCCGGATGTGCCAAAAGGCTACTGGGGATTTGGTAATATCCAGGAAGCGGCAATTTCCCATGAATCAGTGATCAATGCACAAGGCAGTGAAGACTGGATTCAGGATCTGTCCCAGGATATCCGCTAATAAATCACAAAGACGTTCAGTAGACATGTACGAACAAAAAAGAGATAACACCAAAAAGTATCCGAAAAGCCTTCTTTCCATAAGTGGAAAGAAGGCTTTTTTTGGATGGAAAATGACTTGTCTACATCCTTTATGCCGATTTGGATCATTATGATCCTTCTATGTTGCCAGAATAGAAGAGGTATACTATAATAAACACATGAATAGTTGCTCATATGTTTTTTTGGGACGGGAATAAGATAAATAATAATACAAGGAGCGGATCATCATGACCTCTACCCCTCGTACGACCCCTATATCTGACGGTGACCATGCCGATCATCGTCATGAACATTCTCACCATGATCACTCTCATCATCATGGACATGGTCACAGCCATTCTCATTCACATAATGCGAACAAAAAGGCACTTGGACTCGCTTTCTTTCTGATTGCAGCTTTTATGATCGTAGAAGTGATTGGAGGAGTTATGACGAACAGTCTGGCGCTGCTATCGGATGCTGGGCATATGTTTAGTGATGCAGCAGCATTGGGACTCAGTTTTGTCGCCATGGTATGGGGACAGCGTCAAGCCAGTGGTACCAAGACTTATGGATACAAGCGCTTTGAAGTGCTGGCTGCCTTTTTGAACGGAATCGCGCTGGTTGTTATTTCGCTCTACATTTTCTGGGAAGCATTCCAGCGACTCAGTGAGCCGCAGAGTATTATGAGTTCCGGCATGCTAACGATTGCTGTTATCGGACTAATTGTTAATATACTGGCAGCTTATATCCTGATGAAAGGCGATACGTCCGAGAATCTGAATATTCGCAGTGCTTTTTTGCATGTTATCGGTGATCTGCTTGGTTCGGTAGGTGCGATTGTTGCTGCGCTGCTGATTATGTTCTTCGGCTGGACGCTGGCTGATCCCATTGCAAGTATCATCGTGGCTATACTTGTACTGATCAGCGCTTATCGGGTCACACGGGATTCTGTGCATATTCTGATGGAAGGTACGCCGGTTCATATCCATACCGAAGAGATTACCCGTGAGTTGGCTGGTATCCCGCATGTACAGAGTGTTCATGATCTGCATGTCTGGTCATTGTCATCAGATCTGCCGCTACTGAGTTGTCATCTGATGATTGATGATACCATTTACGGAAGTCAGATTATGAAATCTGCACGTGAGCTGATCCAGCACCATTATGGTATCGGTCATATTACGATTCAGCTGGATACACCGGACATGCAATGTGAAGGCAACAAGCATTAGCTATCTAACCGATCCTATCAATTTATAAATGCCAAAAAGGAAGTCTCGGGATAGAGACTTCCTTTTTATATGGTTACATGGAACAGCAGCAGGTTGCTCTGTATAAACGCAGCAATTATTTATGGGTTAAATGCTGATGGGTCTGTCTGAAAATTTCTTCCACATGATAATCATCCAGTGAATAAAAGACCGTTTTGCCGACTTTGCGTGGTTTGACGATACGCATATTGCGCAAATAACGGAGTTGATGGGATACTGCAGACTGGGTCATATCCAGCACTTCACAAATATCATGGACACAAAGTTCCTTTTGAAGAAGAGCATAGATCAATCGGACACGCGTAGGATCGCCCAGTGCTTTGAAAATCTCTGCCATCGACAGCGCAGTATCGTTATTGATCAATTCCTGCTTTAGACGAGCAAGTTCCTGCTGTGAAGCTTCCGTAGCATCATTGCAATGGCTGCATTCTTCTATAATGGCTTCCTGCTTCACGTTTTTCACCTTCCTCGCAGATCATATAGTATTATTATAACAAAAATCGTTGTGATTACGAATAGAGGAAATAAAAAAGAAACAGCATATTGTATACATAGTAAACAAAAAGGATTGACGATGTCATTTGTAGTCTTTACTATATAAGCATATGCTTATATAGTAATTAACACTGATGACTCTGGCTATGGCATTATAGACTATATCTATATGGATACATCTATCAGGTTTCCATAACAGGAGGGATCAAGTTGGAAACGGAGCTTCATTTTAACAAGCTGGATCAAATGACGGAGCTGGCGGAACAGATCAAGCTGCTGGGCGACCGGACTCGATTAATTATGCTGGCACTGCTTAAGGAACGAGAGTGGTGTGTATGCGACTTTGTAGAAATTTTCGAAATCTCGCAGCCAGGTATCAGCCAGCATATGCGCAAGCTGAAATCTCACAAAATTGTCAAAGAAGAGCGCAGGGGGCAATGGGTCTACTATTCGCTAAATATTGCAGACAAGCCGCATATTCAGGCTGTACTGGATCATATGCCCGGTAGCGAGGAAATTTTGCGAATGATGAACAAAACAGAATCAGACTGCTGCAGTCCTGGTAATGACAGCTGCTGTTAATATAGTGTAGATTCTTTTAGGCGAAACTTACTTCGGCTAATCACGGGTACAAGTGATTCAAAAGGTGTTTTGCCTGTTTAACAGTACGAATATTGTAATGCTGATCATGTGGAGGAAGTTATTGTGCTTAGTGTAATACTTGCGATCGTTATTTTTGTGATTACCCTTGTTTTTGTAATCTGGCAGCCTCGCAATCTTTCGATTGGCTGGTCGGCGTGCGGAGGTGCAGTGCTGGCTCTGCTGGCAGGAGTCGTTAACCTGCAGGATGTCTGGGATGTGACACAGATTGTATGGAATGCGACATTGACGTTTGTCGCGATTATTCTGATTTCTCTTATTCTCGACAAGATCGGATTTTTCGAATGGGCGGCGCTACATATGGCACGTATCTCTCATGGGAACGGGCTGCGCATGTTTATTTATGTCTCCCTGCTGGGAGCGATGGTATCAGCTCTGTTCGCCAATGATGGGGCTGCGCTGATTCTGACGCCGATTGTTCTGGCGATGGTGCGTGCACTGAAACTGAGTGACAAGCATATTCTGCCGTTTATTATGGCCAGTGGATTCATCGCAGATACTACTTCGCTGCCACTGGTAGTCAGCAATCTGGTGAACATTGTCTCGGCAGATTATTTTCATATTACCTTTATGGAATATGCGGGCCGGATGATTGTACCAAATCTGTTTGCACTGGGTGCGAGTATTCTGGTACTGTATCTCTTTTTCCGTAAAAGTATTCCGCGTAACTTTGATGAACGAAACCTCAAGCCGCCGGTCGATGCGATCAAGGATATCCGTATGTTTCGGCTATCCTGGTGGGTACTGGGACTGCTGCTGGTGGGGTACTTTGTCAGCGAATTCTTCAATATCCCGGTCTCACTGGTAGCAGGGGTTATCGCTATCTTTTTCCTGGTCATGGCAAATCGCAGTGAGGCAGTGCCTACACGCGAAGTCGTCAAAGGAGCACCATGGGCAATTGTGTTTTTCTCGATCGGGATGTATGTAGTGGTGTACGGGCTGCGTAATGCCGGACTGACTGATATATTGGCAGGTATGATCCAAGTAACAGCCGATCATGGTCTGTTCGCAGCGACTATGGGCATGGGCTTTCTCTCTGCCATACTGTCCTCGATAATGAACAATCTGCCGACAGTACTGATCAATGCGCTGGCTATTCAGGGAACAACTGCTGCAGGTGTGATCAAGGAAGGTCTTATTTATGCCAATGTTATCGGATCGGATCTGGGTCCCAAAATGACGCCGATCGGTTCACTGGCTACACTTCTCTGGCTGCATGTACTGAATGGCAAAGGAATCCGTATCTCTTGGGGAACCTATTTCAAAACAGGTATTATCCTGACGATTCCTACGCTCTTCCTGACTTTGCTGGGTCTATATCTCTGGCTACTGCTAATTGCCCAGATGTAAGAAAGAGTAAGCAATAGATACCAAAGGTTCGTTTTATCGTTATGAGTGCTTGATAGTAGATAAGCAGTATATCGGCTGTGAACGGGTCTACAGACTGGTAAATAATTGTAAAGGAGCTGGGCGGAATGGAAAAGAAAACCCTTTATTTTTTATGTACAGGCAATTCTTGCCGCAGTCAGATGGCGGAAGGCTGGGCAAAGCAATATCTGGGCGAGAAATGGAATATTTACAGCGCAGGCATTGAAGCCCATGGATTGAATCCGAATGCGGTCAAAGCGATGAAAGAAGTAGATATCGATATCTCGGGACAGACATCCGACGTAATTGATATGGAATTGTTAAACCGGGCCGATATGATCGTAACTCTATGCAGTGATGCCGATGACAAATGTCCAGCGACACCATCGAATATTCGCCGCGAACACTGGGGATTCGATGACCCTGCCAAGGCAGAAGGCAATGACTTGCAGCGCTGGGGAGTATTCCAGCGTGTGCGGGATGAGATTGGTAACCGTATCAAAAGTTTCTCGCTGACGGGCATGTAATTGAATGTAATCATAAGGCATCAGCATACTGGCATCTATTGTCAAACCGACTGCCGAATGGTAGTATAATTCCAATATCAAATGCGATGATGAGAAGAGTAGAATAAATTACTTTTTGTACAGAGAGCTCCGGGTGCTGAAAAGGAGTCAAAAAGGTTTATTTGAAACAAGCCTCTGAGCAGCGGATCGGACCGGATGAACCGGGTATGGTACGACAGGAGCTCCTGTTACAGAGCTAGGGTATAACCGTTATACTGGATTTGTACAGCGGCGTACCTGATAAGGCAGATATAGTGATATATCCGCAAACTGGGGTGGCACCGCGATCAGAATCTCGTCCCCAAGACCATACGTCTTGGAGGTGGGGTTTTTTTGTTGTGTCTGTAATAAGGTTAGTCTGAATATGTGTTATACAACAAGCAGAGTAGACGAGAAAAAATATCCGGTAAGAATATGTAGCCGGAACCGATCAAGGAGGTCACCCCATGACTGCTATAAACGAGAATCACTCCCATTTTATTCATAAAGTAATTGAAGAAGATATTCGCACCCATGTATACAGCCGCCCCATAGCGACCCGCTTTCCTCCTGAACCTAACGGTTATTTGCATATCGGCAGTGCTTTTGCGATTATTACTAACGCAGAGCTGGCTCGGCAGTATGAAGGAATATTCAATCTGCGGATGGATGATACGAATCCACTCAAAGAAAGTATGGAGTACGTGCATTCGATTATCGAAGATATAGAGTGGCTCGGCTATCGTCCACAACTGTATTTTGGCTCCGATTATGCGGAATATTATTATGAAGCCGCGATCCGGTTAATACGTAAAAACAAAGCCTATGTCTGTGATCTTACACCGGAAGAAATGACCTTGTATCGTGGCACACTGACTGAACCGGGAATGGACAGTCCTTATCGCAACCGTTCTGTCGAGGAGAATCTGAAATTGCTGGAAGATATGCGTGCCGGCGAATATGCTGCCGGAACGAGAGTACTGCGGGCGAAGATTGATATGACTTCTGCCAATATGACACTGCGGGACCCGGTATTATACCGGATAATTCATGCATCGCACTACCGCACGGGGACACAGTGGTGCATTTATCCAATGTATGACTTTGCCCATCCGATCCAGGATATGCTGGAGGGGATTACTCATTCTCTCTGCTCGATTGAATTCAAAGAACACCGTCCGCTATACGAATGGATACTGAGTGAACTGGAAGTGAGTGAACCGCCCAAGCAGCGCGAGTTCGGACGGCTCAATATTACAGGAGTCGTAACAAGCAAGCGTTACCTGCGTGAATTGGTAGAGGGAGGTTATGTAGACGGTTGGGATGATCCACGTCTGCCTACCCTGCAAGGGCTACGGCGGCGGGGATATACACCCGAGAGTATTCATTCCTTTTTCAGGGAGATTGGAATGATCCGTACGAGCAGCACAGTAGATATCGCTATGTTGGAACACGCCATTCGTCAGGATCTGAAGCCCAATACGCGCAGTGCCATGGTCGTATTAGATCCTATTAAAGTCATAATCACTAATTATCCAGCCGACACAGTGGAATGGCTGACTGTAGAAAATAATATGGAAAATGAAGAAATGGGTGCACGAGAGCTTCCATTTACCAGAGAACTCTGGATTGAGCGGGAAGACTTTATGGAGGAGCCAATTCGCGGATTCCACCGTCTGTCACCGGGAATGGAAGTCAGACTAAAAGGGGCTTATTTTATTCGTTGTGAACATGTTGTTCGCGATCCCTCTTCCGGAGAAGTCGTAGAGCTGCACTGTACGTACGATCCAGCAACACGAAGTGGTAGCGGCTTTAACAGTCGTAAAGTCAAAGCAACGCTGCACTGGGTATCAGCAGCGCATGGCATCCGTATAGAGACTCATCTATATGATTCGCTGCTTCGTGAATCGGATGAAACATCTGTAGACCCGGCTGATTGGCAGAATCGGATCAATCCGGAATCCCTGATCCGTGTGACTGGCAGCATAGGGGAGGCCTCGCTGCTCGAAGCATCTGCAGGTGATCGTTTTCAATTTATTCGTCACGGTTATTTCTGTCTGGATAATAAATATACAACTGCGGATCGTCTAGTATTCAATCGGATAGTATCTCTCAAAGATTCCTGGAAAGGCAATAAACGATAAAACCAAAACGGAAGGAAATGATATTTATAAGTGTTTATTATGGTTCAATCCAAGTAAACGGTAAATAACAGCAAAAAGCGCCCTTCGGATATCCGATGGGCGCTTTTTGTTATTAATCTTCCTGTTCCTTGATCGCCTGTTCAATGCCAAGCAAAATTAGCTTCAATCCGAATTCAAAAGACTGATCTGTTCCCATTAACTCAAACTTATTACTGTTGAACAATCGGCGAAAAAGACCTGCTTCCCCCTCACTCATGGAATCTAGCAAACCCATCATCTTTTCACCTGGAAGGGTCCCCCCACTATCGGTTATGGCTGCAACACTGCGCTGATGCTGATAATCGTCCATTACGAAATAGAAAATGTAATTTACAAAAGTAGTGACTACCTGGAATTTCTGATCCTGCTCTAGTGGTGTTGATTCCACGCAAAGCAGCATCCGGTTGGTAAAACGGATAATATCGGGTTCATTGGGCAGAGTCATCATCATCATCTGGGTAGAGCAGGGGTAACGTCTGAGCACACGGCGGATAACCGCTGCCAGTTCGGTCATTTGCTGCTTCCAGTCTCCATCGGAGTAGAATTCTTCCAAAATGATTTTACTTACCTGATTGGCAAGTCGTTGATAGAGATCTTGTTTGCTTTTGAAATACCAGTACAGGGAGGGGGCCTGTATATCCAGACGGGTAGCAAGCCGCCTCAGACTGAATTTTTCAATCCCTTCTTCGCCGAGAAGTTCCCACGAAGCTTCCAGAATTTTATCTTCTGAAATCTGGGGTTGTTGCTTTTTCATCTTCATCATCCCTTTTATCTAACAGTGTAAGTTTATACTTTACAAGATCTATAAGGGTATGATAACATCTAACACTGTAAGGTACAATCTAACAGTGTTAGATAGAATATGAAAAGAAGGTAGTGATAACTATGAATGCTGAAAATCTTCATTATTTTGAGAAAGCTCCGATTGCGAAGGCAGTTGCCCACTTTGCTGTACCAATGATGCTTGGAATGTCGATGAGTGTGATTTATTCTATTTTGAATGCCTATTTTTTGGGCACTCTGCATAATACGGCTATGCTAACTGCCTTGGCGCTCACTTTGCCATTATTTGCAGCTCTGATGGCGTTTGGCAATCTGATTGGTATAGGTAGTGGGACATTTATTTCTCGTTTGCTGGGAGAGAAAAGATATGAAGATGTGAAACATGTGTCTTCATTTGCTTTTTATAGCAGTCTGATTCTAGGATTGCTCGTTATAGCAGCTGGTCTGCCACTCGTTGACTCGATCGTTCATGGTCTTGGAGCGGCACCGAGCTCGTTTGCTTTTACCAAAGACTATGTGACGGTAATGCTGATCGGTGCGCCTGTAGTTGTATTATGTTTCACACTAGAGAATATTGTACGTTCGGAAGGGGCAGCCATCACCTCGATGATTGGTATGATTCTCAGTGTAGTAGTCAACATCATCCTGGATGCGCTGGTTATTTTCGTTTTTCATTGGGGTGTAGTAGGTGTAGCTTCAGCTACAGTTATTTCAAATCTGGCTGCGAGCATTTTCTACGCTATTCATATGGGCTGGAAAAGCAAGTTCCTGAGCATCTCGCTTGGGTGGTTCAAAATGAACAAAGAAATTTTGAGCAATGTCCTCAAAATTGGTGTGCCCGTATTTATTATGAGTTTGTTTATGGGAGCGATGTCACTTATTTTTAATCTGTTTCTGATCGAGTATGGAGATCAGGCCGTAGCAGCCTATGGTATTTCATCACGTCTGCTGCAATTTCCCGAGTTTATCGTGATGGGATTATGCGAAGGTGTGGTGCCTTTGATAGCCTTTTCTTTTACCGCTAACCGATTACGGATGAAGCAGACGATTACGTTTACCATTCAGGGAATACTGGTGCTGGCTGTGCTATTTGGTGCTATCGTCTATCTGATCTCCGGTCATCTGATTGGTCTGTTCACCAATGATCCGTTATTAATCGAAATGGGCAGTTATATTTTGCATGTGACCTTTTTATCTTTATTTATTACAGGGATTACATCGTTGTTCACAGGAATCTTTCAAGCTACAGGACAGGGTACAGCTGCCTTTGTTATGTCAGTCATTCAGGGGATTACGCTTATTCCCGTACTGTATATTGCCAACCGGATGAATGGGTTTCATGGGGTAGTCTGGTCGCTCGTTATCTCGGATCTGGCTGCTTTTGTAGTAGGGGCAGTTATGTTGTATATGTTACGAAATCGACTGAAGCCGGATATGGAGCAGCTGGCAGAGTAGAATGCATATCGGGCTGGGGCTGTGACAGAAAAAGTGCTAAAATGAGAGGGGGGAAGGTATAAGTAATAGGAGGGCAAGCCATGAATAAACAGGAGCAGGTTATGACAGAATTCAGGGAATTATTTAATAAAATGGCTTGGTTGAACAAATACAAAATGGAACGCAGTCTTCAGGGATACAAGCCTTCGGAAGTGCACTGTATCGATTATATTGGCAAACATACGGAGACGAATGTTACGCGGCTCGCAGAGTCTCTCTATATGACCCGGGGCGCTATAAGCAAAATAACCAAAAAGCTACTGGATCGACAATTGATCCAGAGTTATCAAAAGCAGGATAACAAAAAAGAAATTTATTTTAAGCTAACCGAACAGGGCGAGTCTGTATTTGCAATTCATGATCAGCTTCATCGGGAATTCCAACAGCGGGATCAGCTTGTATTCGAACAGATTACAGACGAACAATTTGACAGCATGTTGAATTTCATACAGAAATACAGTCAGCATCTGGATCAGGAAATACAGGAACAAGGGATTACGATTAACTGATCGAAATTTATTTTTTATATGAACAATATCCACAAAGACAGCCTGTCTGCATCAGAAACGGCTGTTTTTTTATATTTTATTTTTGTTGACACGGAAACAAAAATAAAATATATTGTTGACATGGAAACAATAATAGGAAGAAGGTACTTCTATGTCAACTTATTCAAATCAGTCATTTCGATTACCAAGAAAAACACTTGGCGCTGCCTGGGCGATTGCTCTGGGTGCAATTGCTCCTATGCTGGACTCTACCATGATCAATATTGCTATTGACCCGCTTAATCAAGCCTTTCATACGACGCTGGATATGATTCAGTGGGCCATCACTGGTTATATTCTAGCACTGGCAATTGCTATACCTGTATCAGGTTGGTTGATGAATCGATATAACGGTAAACGGATTTTTATCGGTGCAGTGGTGGCTTTTGGATTGATGTCGATTCTGGTAGGAATCAGCTGGGATATTGCCAGCTTTATCTGTTTCAGACTACTGCAGGGATTCAGTGCGGGAATTATTACTGCGCTTATGTCCGCACTCCTCGTCAAGACAGCAGGACCCGATCATCTTGGCAAAGTAATAGCCATCGTCAGCACGCCGATGATTCTTGGACCTATTCTGGGTCCGGTAATTGGAGGTATTATTGTTCAGATGGCCTCCTGGCACTGGATTTTCTTTATCAATGTATTTATCCTCTGCATCGCTGTTCCTCTGATGATAAGATACATTCCCGATTTTGAGCCTTTTGATCAGGACAGCCGACTGGATCTTCCAGGTATTCTCCTGTTATCTGCAATCAGTGCTTCATTGATCTATGGTATTACCAAAGCTGCACGGTATGCTTCGTTTTATAATCATGAGACAGTATGGTGGATAGCGATAGGTCTGATGCTGATAGCAGTATATATGGCTTACGATCACTTTCGCAGACATCGGACCGTACTCCCCATGAATCTATTCGTTCACCGGAGTTTTGCTGCATCAAGTGCAGGGCTGTTCCTCGCTAATATGGCAATTATGGGTCCAATGCTGATCCTGCCGCTCTTTTTTCAGAATTTCCGTCATTTTACGGCGATCGAATCAGCACTTGCACTTATTCCGCAAGGAGTGGGGATGCTGATTACCCGGCCGTTGATCGGGATTATGATCGATCGTATCGGTGCCAGATATGTAGTCATCGTCAGTCTGGTTCTTGCCTTGATCGGATCGATACCAATGGTATTTATTAACGATCAGACCAGCATGTTCTGGATAGCTCTTTTATTATTTATTCGTGGTACCAGTGTTGGCGGAATTATGCTACCACTTACCAGTGACGCTTATACCGGGCTGGATAGCAGACAGATCCCTGAAGCCAGTATCGGTATTAACATTATCGAGAATCTGGGGTCCAGCTTTGGATCTGCAGTCATCGCTGCGATCGTTGCGGGCACTGCTTATACGGGCCAGTCGGCAGCGAATGTTAACATAGAAGGGTATCAGGGTGGATTTCTGATGTCTGCTGTTATCCTGGTAATGATCTTCTTGCCGGGTATGCTGCTTACTCACAAAAACAATAATTGATGATGAAAATACTATTCGAATAAGCGATATCCAGTTTGCGGCAGTCAGAGTAGACGATCAAATATTTGCTTCGCAAAAGAATACCTGGAAGTTTTGACTTTGTTCTATGGACGAACTATAATGAACCTAACATATGAACAATTACTCATGTATTGTTATTGAGAGGGGAGATTATCCGTGGAACATACACAGGATAAAGTCGTCCGACGTGAGCTGATTCTCGATGGTCTGCACTGTGCCAATTGTGCGATGAAGATCGAGAATAGTGTACAGAAAATTCAGGGTGTGTCTGCCTGTTCAGTCAATTTTGTTAACAAAACGCTCTTGCTGGAAACGGCAAACGGGCGTGAAGAAGCTATAGTGGACGAAGCGACTCGTACGGTTAACCGGATTGAGCCGCAGGTGACTGTAAGGGTCAAGCAATCCCAATCTTCATCTCTATCCAATCCTGCCCTGGGACAGCAGTCAGCATTACCTGATGAATCGGAACAGAAGCCCGGCTTGTCGCGTCGCCAGATGATGGCGCGATTAGTGGTGGGAGCAGGATTGACCGCGGCTGGTTTATTGATGCCTCTTCCAGCCTGGGCTGAGTTTGTTGTCTTTTTGGCCGCTTATCTGATTGCTGGCGCCGATATTGTATGGCAGGCGGTACGTAATATACTGCGTGGACAGGTGTTTGATGAGTATTTCCTGATGTCGGTAGCGACTATTGGAGCTTTTGCCGTACAGCAGTATCCTGAAGGCGTAGCAGTTATGCTCTTCTATCAGGTAGGAGAGATGTTCCAGGGAATGGCTGTAGATCGTTCCCGTCGATCGATTACTGCGCTGATGGATATTCGTCCGGATTATGCCAATATTCAGACAGAAGACGGGATCAGACAAGTATCTCCCGAAGCTGTACAGATTGGAGATCATATTGTAATCAAGCCCGGTGAAAAGGTACCGCTGGATGGTATCGTGATTGACGGTTCTTCGATGCTGGATACCTCGGCACTCACTGGTGAATCGGTTCCTCGTGAGGTGATTCCCGGCAAGGAAGTACTGGGCGGTTGTATTAACAAAAATGGCGTATTGACCGTGAAAGTTACCCGTATCTTCAGTGAATCCTCAGTAGCCAAAATTCTCGAACTGGTCGAGAATGCCAGCAGCAAAAAGGCACCTACAGAGAAATTTATTACACGGTTTGCCCGTTATTATACACCGGCCGTCGTTATTATTGCGACGTTGTTGGCTGTTGTTCCCCCGCTGCTGGTCAGTGGAGCAGAATTCTCGGATTGGGTATACCGTGCGCTGATTTTCCTCGTGATCTCGTGTCCATGTGCGCTGGTTGTCTCTATTCCACTCGGATTTTTTGGGGGAATCGGGGCTGCTTCCAAAGCAGGAATCCTGATTAAAGGCAGTAATTACCTGGAAGCACTGAACGATGTACGTTATGTCGTCTTCGATAAGACCGGTACACTGACTCACGGGACTTTTGCCGTAACTGCAATGTACCCGGCAAATGGATATTCACAAGAGCAGCTGCTGGAGCTGGCTGCCTATGCGGAGTTTCATTCCAATCATCCGATTGCTGAATCTATTCGTACAGCCTATCAGGGCACTATGAATAAGGAACGGCTAGGTAATTATGATGAGATTGCCGGTCACGGTATCCAGGCTGAATTAGATGGTCAGCGGATACTGGCAGGCAATGCAAGATTAATGAAGCGGGAACAGATAAACTATACAGAACCCGATGCTTCAGGTACTGTGATCCATCTGGCCTATAACGGACAATATGCGGGCTGTATCCTGATCGCTGATACGATCAAATCGGATGCAGCTATGGCTATTCAACAGCTCAAAGCACAGGGAATCCGCCACACAGTCATGTTGACCGGTGATAGCAAGGCAGTTGGAGAGGCGGTCGGCAGACAGCTGGGAATAGATGAAGTACACGCCGAACTGCTGCCTCAGCATAAAGTAGAAGAGATTGAGAAGTTGGAACTGCTGCGTGGTAAACGGGAGAAGACGATCTTTGTGGGTGATGGAATCAATGATACACCGGTACTTGCCCGTGCAGATATAGGTGTAGCTATGGGGGGACTGGGCTCCGATGCAGCAATTGAAGCTGCTGATATCGTCATTATGACCGATGAACCTTCCAAGTTGGCGACAGCCGTTCAGATTGCCAGACGTACCCGCCGTATTGTATGGCAGAATATCATATTTGCGCTGGGAGTCAAAGCAGTATTTCTTATTCTGGGAACATTCGGTATTGCTACCATGTGGGAAGCAGTTTTCTCGGATGTAGGCGTAACTTTGCTGGCTGTACTGAATGCAACACGTGTACTGCGCGCCGAGTCACCGCCTGCCGAGATACCTTTATCAGAGAGTCAGCCAGCCTGAATGAGCAGATCATTATCATAAATACAATATATATTCTAACTGACAAAAACCGTATGCGTTGTAAACGCTGCGGTTTTTTATGATGTCCTGAATAACCAGCGCATAGGTCTCAGGGTACCCACCCAAGCTATTAATAGAATAACAAGTGTATTAATGGTACATATTAACTAATTTTTCGACAAAATTTGTTCTATTTATAGGTCTATTGTGTTATTATGTTGATAAAAGGGTAACTAAATACCTGAATCGATCTGCTTATAGAACTACTCTGAGCATAGAGAGAATAGATTTACTTGATTGTTAAACTTATAAAATGATATGAAATCGGCATTACCCCATACAACAACTGCATCAGGATAGGCGGTTGGCTAATCGGATAGAAGGAGAATAGATGATGAAGATCGCGAACTATGTTTTTGTTAATCAATACCTGGATGTACAGGACAATGAAGGCAATATGATGGTGGGACGTGTAGAGACAGTCGATGAGCAGGCGATTGTACTGAGCGATATTACCCGCAAAGAAAAACTGGTATTAAGCGAGATGATCAAACGGGATGTATTTGTCTTTTTTGTGGGCAATGACAAGCTAAAGTATCAGTTCCAGACCCGGATGGAACGGATCGAAGGAGAGCCGCTCAAGATCAAGTTGCATGCTCCCGATCCTACCGATATTATCAAAATTCAAAATCGTGACTATTTGCGCATCGGCTCTTCGGTACGCTGTGATCTGAAAGTAGAAGAGGAACCAGAGCAGCAACTGGAGATTTATACCCATGATATCAGTGGTGGCGGATTGTCCTTTTATACCCGTACACCTGTCGAACATGACAAGTACTCCGGTACCATGTATCTCTATAAGGGAGAGAATGAAATCTCACTGCCTTTCAAAGCGGATTTGGTATACATGAATGAACTGGATGCCGGTCGTTACAAGGTAGCCCTTCAATACAGCGATATCAAGGAACAACATCGCAATCATATCATTCGTTACGCGATTCAGGAGCAGGTAAAAGTACGGAAATAACCAATATTAAAAATGCTGTTCCGTAAGATTATTTCTTCGATAACCTACCAGAGAGCATGATAGTCAGATCTATCAACAGTATGGATTAAATAAGAATAAACAAAAAGTCTGGTCCTTGAGATCAGGCTTTTTGTTTATTTGTGCTACTTTAACAACAAGTAATGCAGTATACATGATAGTCATTAAGTTACATCGAAGAAGATATAGACTATAATCCCGAGTGTAGAAATAATGAATATGCATCTTATGTATCAGAAATGCGTCAATGCCATTATAAATGAACAAATTGCGACGGTATTTGACAAAAGATAGGTAAATGATTTATGGTGTTAAAGGTTACAAAAATTTAATAAATGATTCTAATGTCGTCCGTTTGTTTAAATTATTCAGTTTGCACCGCGGGTCCTTACTATAAAGGGAATTTGTTTACATAGATAGAGAGCTCAGATTACCCCTGGACAGAGGTTGAAGCAACTCCGCAAGCACCGAAGGGAGAAGTATTTGTTTGAAGAAAATGATATTGTCTCTGCTGGCTGCCTCCATTATTTGCACAGCAAATCCAGCCGGCGCGTCTGCAAGTTCGCCAACATTCAAAAGTGAAATTAAAACAGAAGCCAGCAAGGTGATCGGTACTCCTTATGTGCTTGGAGGAACCAGTACACGAGGATTTGATTGTTCCGGATTCACCCGTTATGTATATAAGAAATTAAATAAGACTCTGCCGCGTACAGCCAGACAACAGGCGAGGATCGGCAAACCTGTAGCCAAAGGCAACCTGTCTGTAGGCGATCTTGTCTTCTTTAATACGATGGGCAGAGGAATCTCCCATGTCGCTATCTATATCGGTCATAACAAAATTATTCATGCAGCCAGCAGCAGCGGCGTAACCATCAGCAGTCTGTCCCAGTCCTACTATGCCAAACGTTATGTTACGGCTAGACGAGTCGTCAAATAAAGCAAAACTAAGTATCCGCTTGTTCTATAGTAGACGCTGGATATACCAAAACGTGGAATTCATTTCTGTAACATTTACAGAGAATGGATTCCACGTTTTTTGATTTTAATTTTATTGTTGATTTTATTGGTGTAGCAAACACTTGTTAAAGTTTATTGTAGAAGAGTAGCTGCGCTTATACAGATCAGTGTTTGTTAAATAAACAGATTATGCGAAGCTTGATCAGCCTGACCAAGATAGTAGCCTACACCGCCGATTTTGACATCATCGATTAATTCCTCATGCTGAATACCCATCACATCCATCGACATCTGACAGGCTACCATTTCCACGCCAAGAGAGGTAGCGCTCTGGATCAGCTCTTCCAGTGAAAGTACATTTTTCTGCTGCATAATACCACGGATCATGCGTGGCCCCATACCCAGCATATTCATGCGGGATAGCCCTAGTTGACGGCTACTTCCCGGCATCATAGCGCCGAACATACGGCTGATCAGATTTTTGCGTACCGGAGTAGCTGGCTGTCTGCGCAACACGCTGAGACCCCAGAAAGTAAAGAACATCGTAACCTTGCGCCCGCTGGCAGCAGCACCGGTAGCAATAATAAAGGAAGCAATCGCTTTGTCCAGATCCCCGCTAAAGACAACCATAGTACTTGCAGGTGGGCTGGAAGGATCTTCACTCATAGAGTGCTGAGATGCTGGGTGCTGCTCCTCCTGATGAAGGACCGGTTGCTCCGCCTTGCGCAGCAGAGCGGTAATAGTTCCTCCATTGCCACGACTAATCTCCAGCAGCGGATGATGGGACATGGTAGCCCATGACTGTATATCTTCATAAAAACCGGGATCGGATGCTACGACTCGCAGCGTATCACCATTTTGCAGCTCGTCTATTTTATGCTTGACCTGAATCAGCGGCCCCGGACAGCTAAGACCACAGACATTCAGCTCGACAGAAGCAGGCAGATGATTGGTAACTTCAGAAGAATGAAGAGGTACAGTAGAGGATTCAGTCACAGATAGATGATTAATGACAGATGAGTCAGTTGCAGATGTATGGAGCTGAACGACATTATCCATCTTTTGCGTAGACTGATGATTATCTGCAGGTGCAAGCAGATGGCGCGCTGGGTCTTGATCGGGAAATGGTGGAGCCGGATGCATCAGCTTATAGGTTTTGTAGCCACCACTGAGATTTTTCACCTGATAACCATGCTGCGCCAGAATTCGTGCTGCTGTATAACCGCGTAGCCCAACCTGACAATAAACCCAGATTTCCTTAGCTGTATCCAATTCGCCAAGACGTGAACGCAGTTCATCGACAGGAATTGAGATAGAACCAGGGATGTGACCATTCTGGTGTTCAATATCCGTCCGCACATCCACCAGCAGTGAATGCTCTGAATGACGGGAAGGGATATCAGCATAGGTAAAAGTCTGTACATGACCATTCACAATATTCTGGGCAGCATATCCAGCCATATTCACCGGGTCCTTGGCTGAAGAATACGGTGGTGCATAGCTCAGCTCCAGTTCGGTCAGATCATGGATCGTACCGCTTAGACGGATCGCTACAGCAATATCATCGATTCGCTTGTCTACGCCTTCGTAACCAACGGCCTGTGCACCGAGGATACGTCCTTCCGGTGTGAATAAAAGCTTGATGGTCAGTGCAGTAGCACTCGGATAATAAGAGGCATGAGAGCTTGGATGTACAATAGTTGTCTGATACGGGATACCCATTCGTTGCAGAGTTTTCTCATTGCTGCCGGTAGCTGCACCGGTCAGACCGAATACTTTGATAATGGAAGTACCCTGTGTCCCTTTGTAGGTAGAATCCAGTCCACCCAGCCGATCGGCGATAATCCGGCCTTGCTTGTTTGCCGGTCCTGCCAGCGGGATGGTAACAGGAGTCTGATGAATATAATCCTGCACTTCAATCGCATCGCCTGCTGCATGGATATGCGGTACACTGGTCTCCAGCTTGTCATTCACTATAATATGTCCGCGCGCGCCCAGCTTAATCCCGCTATCTGTGAGAAACCCGGTATCCGGTGCTACACCTACAGCGAGAATTACCAGGTCACTTTGCAGCTCCTGACCACTGCCCAGCTCTACAATAATGCCCTCTGTAGCTTCCCGAAAAGCGGTGACTCTCTGCGAGAATAACAACTGTACACCATGCTGCTGCATTTCCTGAGCGAGAGAAGCCGCGATCTCCGGATCGAATGGAGTCAGCAACTGGGCATTGCCTTCGATCAATGTAACGTCCAGACCAGCTTCCCGCAGATTTTCGGCCATTTCCACGCCAATAAATCCACCGCCTATAACGATTGATGATACGTTGTTAGATGAACTTATTTGCTTTTTGATCCGATCTATATCGGGAATGTTACGGACGGTATGGATCAGTGGATGATCAACGCCGGGAATAGGAGGAATAACCGGTCTTGCGCCGGGAGAGAGAATCAGTTCATCATAACTCTCGCTATATTCGCCGCGTTCGGTACTGCGGATATGGACTACCTGTAGCTCCGGATCGACCGATGTCACCTCGCTATCCGTTCGTACATCAATTCGAAAGCGGTCTGCCATAGCCTGGGGAGTCTGTACAAGCAGCCGTTCCCGGTCAGTAATCGCTCCACCGATATAATAAGGCAATCCACAGTTGGCAAATGAAATATAAGGTCCTTTTTCCAACATGATAATATCTGCATGCTCATCCAGTCGGCGGAGCCGGGCAGCTGCAGAAGCACCGCCGGCTACCCCTCCAACAATAATAATTTTGCGGTTATGATTTTTGTTTTCCATATTATTCTTCCTCTCCGAAAAAGACGGTAATCAGCTGTTCAACCCGCTCATCTGCGATAATATAATTTACTTCCAGACCGCTGCGTTCTGTTGTGACAATACCTGCACTGCGCAGCTTTTGCAGATGCTGCGATACAGTAGACTGTGGTAGGTCAAGACATTCCTGCATATAGGACACATTGCATTTCTTTTTGCGCAGCAAGCCGCGTACAATACAGAGACGTACGGGATGAGAGAGTGCTTTGAGCACTTCGGCAGGCTCCTCGTACTTTTTCCAATCCTGTATATTAAAAGCAGAATTCATAATGGTGCCTCCTGATTTAATTTTGATAACGTACAGTATGTTAAATTAAAAAGTAGAGAATGATAATAATCAAAATCGTTATATCGTAATATTACGTTATATTGATTTAATGGTCAATATTTATTTTGTTTCAGAAAAAGGATACACTATTTCTGATATGAATAGATAAGCATGTAGAATTTGTAAAGAGGAGTGATTGATAAGAGCAATCTACAAGTATAAAACAAGGAATTAGCACGCGTACATAGCCGACAGGAAGCAACTTATGTTAAGGGGAAAAGGAGAATACAAAATGGGGAAATGGATCGATTATGCACTTGGATTTTGTATTTTAGTCATGTCATTTCGACTCTACCGCAGTACAGGTGACATTTATTTGCTTTGGCAGGGGCTTGCGATCAGTCTATTAGCGCTTCATCTGATTGTCTATTACAGACAGGAGAAGAAGGAGTCCAATCAAGCATTATCTCCAGCTACATCCAGTGTAAAGCGTAGATTGGGAATGAATCAAAAATGGATGCTCACCGGTATAGCGGTGATGATGATCAGTATCGCTATATTCTATATAAGTGAGAAGTATCAACTATCTGCTGTATTATCGTGGGGAGCTCTGACTATCCAGCTGATTGTAACTTCTATAGCAGGATGGTATGCCTTCCATAAAAGAAACGGACAAACGAATAAATAGCCAAAGTGACATTTATAATTCCGCATATCATAAGGGGAAAACACGATAAGTAAAGGGGGTTGCATTTATAAGAATATGTGTTATACTAAAAATATCTTAAATATGAGATATACAATTTAAGACTAATTAAAAAGCTTCTATATTATCCAAGCAAGTAATTAAATCGCACAAACCAAAATAATGCAGCAAAAAGCTGCTATAACAACGGAGGTATTATGATGATCCAAAGCTTAAATCGTATTAATGAACTGGCACAAAAACAACGTGAACACGGTCTGAACGATGTAGAAAAAGAAGAACAGCGTGTACTGCGTCAAGAGTATCTGCGTGAGATTCGTGGACAGGTACTTAGCACATTTTCCCAATTGACTGTTGTCGATGCTATGGGTAATGATGTTACTCCTGAAAAACTTCGCGCCGAAAAAGAAAAAGGATTTATCATTGATTAAAATATGACTTCTCATTTAGCTCATCCGCTAACTGATTATGGTCATTTTCATTCCAGGCATCCCTGAAAACCGTACGCATACACCGCAAGGTGCAATGCATACAGATACAGGGATGCTTTTTTTGTTGTCTGGAATTTGCAATAGTACGTTTAGGTACTTCTATAGAAGGTTATAAGACACAAAGTCCAACTTTTAATGATACCAACAGAATGTTATTTCAAACCGATTCAAAGAGGTGAATGCATGAACAAAACGCTGGATAAAAGGACACAGATTGTTGAAGCATCACTCGCGCTATTTGCCGAAAGAGGTTTTGATGGGACAACCGTACCCGAGATTGCCCAGCGGGCAAATGTAGGCGCAGGTACCATTTACCGGTATTTCTCCAGCAAAGAAGCGCTGGTTAATGCATTATTCCAGGATCGGTTGGCAAAACTGCATCAGGCATTTGAACAAGACTTTCCGGGAAGCAGTGATTCGAGAGCACAGTTCCATCATATTATGAGCAGACTGTCCCGATTTGCCGAAACGGATCTGAATGCGCTGCACTTTATTGATACGCATTATTATTTCAGATTATTAGATGAACAGAGTCTGAAGATTTATCGGGAGCTGTTCGACTTACTGGATCGATTTATCCTGAGTGGACAGCAACAGGGGATGATCAAGGATATACCTGCTCATACGCTAATTCTGATGGTGTTTGGTGCATTTCTTGGAATGTACAAACAGAGAATGACTTCTATCACGATGGCAGATGAAGACGCTCTACTCCGTCAGGTAGATCAGTGCTGCTGGGATCTGATCGCTGTCCATATTTGAAATAGCAACTCCACTTGATATATCATTATCGTCATATCAAATTTTATCTCAAACGGAATGAATATTCATTCCGTATCATAATTGCTTCATATTCAGACAGGAGGAGATTAATAATGTCTACAATTCCACAGCCCAAAACGTTCGGTCCACTCGGTAATCTGCCGCTCATTGATGCGGAGCATCCGGTGGAAAGTGTAATGAGTCTGCTTGAGGAACATGGTTCGCTGATTCGTCTGGGATTCCCTGACCGCGAAGAGATTTATACCTCCGATCCCGATCTGGTTAAAGAGCTGTCAGATGAGTCCAAATTTGATAAAAATGTGTGGAGTCCACTGCAGCGTGTACGCCCCTTTGCCGGGGATGGTCTGTTCACCAGCTGGACAAATGAACCAAATTGGGGCAAAGCCCATCGTCTTCTGATGCCAAGCTTCAGTCAGCGTGCCATGCAGGATTACCATGACAAGATGGTCGATATCGCTGTACAACTCGTGCAGAAATGGTCCCGGTTGAATCGGGATGAAGTGGTTGAAGTTCCTGACGATATGACTCGTCTCACTCTGGATACAATCGGCTTATGTGCATTCAATTATCGATTCAACAGCTTTTACAGCCAGGAACCCCATCCTTTTGTAGAAAGCATGGTCGAGGCACTGGATGAGGCAATGAATCAGGGGCATCGACTGGAAATCCAAAACAAACTGGCACTGCACAAAAAGCGCGAATTCCAGAAAAATATAGATTATATGTTTGAAGTGGCTGATGGGCTAATCCAGCAGCGCAAAGAAAACGGTGATCATGGAGAAAATGATTTGCTCAGCCGAATGTTAAACGGAATTGATCCTGAGACCGGTGACCAATTACCGGATGAGAATATTCGCTACCAGATGATTACTTTCCTGATTGCCGGTCATGAGACAACAAGCGGACTTCTCTCATTTGCGCTGTATTTCTTGATCAATAACCCCGATAAGCTGGAAAAGGCCCGCGCCGAAGTGGATCGTGTTCTGGCTGATCCGGTGCCGGGCTACAAGCAGGTACGTGATCTCAAGTATATCCGTATGATTCTGAGAGAAGCACTGCGGCTGTGGCCGACAGCTCCTGCTTTTTCCCGAATGGCCAAGGAAGATACAATGCTGGCAGGCCAATATCCACTAAAAAAAGGTCAGAGCGTCAATATCATTACTCCATCACTACACCGGAACAAAGAGATTTGGGGAGAAAATGCCGAAGCTTTTGAACCGGAGCGGTTTGAAGATGAATCACAGATTCCCGAGCATGCATACAAACCATTCGGACATGGGATGCGTGCCTGTATTGGACAGCAATTTGCCATGTATGAGGCGACACTGGTACTCGGTATGCTGGTGAAGCATTTTGAGTTTGAGGATTCCGAGCAGTATCAACTGAAAATCCGGGAGACGCTGACACTGAAGCCCGACGGATTCCGTATCAAGGTGCATCCACGTACAGCTCGTGTTGCTGTCGCTATTCCAGGCACCGAAGGCAGTAAACAGCAACAAGAACCAGAAGTTTCGGAGGCAGTCCAGAAGCATGATACACCGCTGCTCGCTCTCTATGGTTCGAATCTGGGTACAGCCGAAGCAGTTGCAAGAGAACTGGAAGAAGGAGGGAAAACGTACGGATTTGAGACAACGGCTGCGCCGCTCGATGATTATGCAGGTAACCTGCCACAAGAAGGCGTGCTCATGATCGTAGCTTCTTCGTATAATGGACAGCCGACCAGCAATGCCGAGAAATTCGTTAACTGGTTGCAAAATGCCGATGATAATAGCTGCCAGGGTATAAAGTATGTTGTATTTGGCTGTGGAGATCATAACTGGGCCAGTACGTACCAGCGAATTCCCAAGCTGATCGATGAGCTGCTGGAGCAGAAGGGAGCTGAACGTATTTTCCGACGTGGCGAAGGGGATGCGAGCGGGGACTTTGAGATGCAGCTCGATGAATGGAGAAGCGAGCTGTGGCCCGAGCTGTTCAAAGTGTTCCATGTAGAAATCAATGAACAAGAGCTCAAAAAGGAAAATGCTATCCAGATAGAATTTGTCAACTCACCGGTCGGAAGTCCACTGGTACGTAGCTATAATGCACTGGAATGCGAGATTCTGGAAGCTTATGAACTACAGAAGCCGGATAGTGGACGTAGTACACTGCATCTGGAGATTGCCCTGCCGCAGGGCGAGAGCTACCATGAAGGGGATCATATGGGCATTATTCCACGTAATCCTCAATCATTGGTACAACGCGTACTGCGCCGGTTCCGTATGGATGGGGGCGAACGTATCCAGATTACCGGTAAAGGCAGCAGCGCCGCTTATCTACCGCTGGATCGTCCGGTATCGATTATGGAATTGTTGACCCTGAGCGTAGAACTGCAGGATGTAGCTACCCGTGCTCAGATTCGGGCGATGGCAGACAATAACCAGTGTCCGCCGCATCGCAAGGAACTGGAGGCGCTGCTGGAGAACGAGACTTATCATCGTGAGATTTTACAGAAGCGGATTACCCTGCTGGATCTGATGGAAGATTATATGTCCTGCGAGATGCCTTTTGAGCAATTCCTGGGACTGCTGCCTGCGCTGAAGCCGCGTTATTATTCGATCTCCAGTTCACCTGCTATGCAGCCGGATCGTGCCAGCATTACAGTGAGCGTAGTAGCCGGACCTGCACGCAGCGGGAAAGGAGAGTTCTATGGCATTGCAACCAGCTACTTGTCCGAACTCCAAAAGGGCGATACCGTACTTATGTTTATCCGTTCGCCGCGTTCGGGATTTGATTTGCCGGAAGATCCGCAGACACCGATCATTATGGTAGGGCCTGGTACCGGTGTAGCACCTTTCCGTGGATTCTTGCAGCTGCGTCACCATCTGCAAGAACAGGGAACCGAGCTTGGGGAAGCCAGACTATATTTTGGCTGCCGTACACCGGATAAGGATTATTTGTACAAGGATGAGCTGGAGCGTTATGCGGATGAGGGCATAGTGAAGCTGTATACTGCCTTTTCTCGCCAGCATCCGGATCACAAGCAGTATGTACAGGATACGATGCGTGAACATGCAGAGGAACTGATCCATCTGCTTGACCAGGGAGCCAAGCTGTATATTTGCGGAGATGGCAACAAGATGGCACCGGATGTAGAACAGGCACTTCAGGAAATGTACTGTCAGGTGCATCAGGTGAGTGCTGACGAAGCTGAAGAGTGGCTCGGTCAACTGCAGCAGAATGGACGTTACGTGAAAGACGTCTGGACAGGTATCTAATTCGTTCATTTTCATTATATAGTTGATTAATTACAAACAGATAGCAGTATAAACTATTTATCTATGCACTTCTGACTCTTCGTCCGTATCTTCTTTACAGATAAGCGGATCGGAGTCAGGAGTGCTTTTTATTGCTGTTAACAATAGTTAATTATAATGAAGATCCTGCGACTCTATTCTCTACTATACGATTGATGGGTTTGTCTTCGAGCTAATCCCACCAGGATGTTTACTCTTTTACATAATTAGATGAGATACCGGAACTGAGATACAATGTTCAGCATTTTTTGGAATGGACTGAATAAAAAGACGCAATCTACTCGATAGCCTAATATATTGTTCGCAATGAAAGCTGGTCGGAATAATAGAGAGCGTATACAATGGAAACAAATGCCGATGGAGGTGGCAAGATGGCAAATTTTTATTGTAAAAATCATAAAGATCGAATCGCAGTTCACCAATGCTCCCGCTGCAGCAAGGCACTATGCGAAGAGTGTTACAGTCCCGAATTGGATGCCTGCCGGGTCAATTGTGATGCGGATATACCTATCATTCCGCGTTTTCAGCCCCCGGATCCTGATCGGGAACGGCCTAAGTTTAACTGGTTCTTACAAGTAATAGTACCGCTCCTGGCAGCGATAGGTGGTCTGGTGCTGTTGCTTGCAGCAATATGCGGAGCCATGCTGATGGGCGTATAGACAAAAAAGAAGGGGGAGCGTCATGGAGTTTCCGTTTTATCTACATATTGGTTCATGGCGGATTCATCCCCATGTGCTGTTCGAGACACTATCCTATTTTATCGGATTTCGTGTATATCTGTGGACACGTCGTCCAAGCCAGATGAGCAAGCTGGTGAGTCTGCAGATTTTGGCTGGAACGATTCTGGGAGCAGCATTGGGAGCCAAGCTGTTGTTCTGGTTTGAGAATCCTGTGGCTACCTGGGAGCAGCTGAGTCAGGGACATTTTCTCTGGGGAGGGAAGACGATTGTCGGCGGCCTGCTGGGTGGTCTGATCGGAGTGGAATTGACCAAACGCATGGTCGGATGGAAAAGCTCAACCGGAGATGACTTTGTCTATCCGCTGATCCTCGGGATAGCGATAGGACGAATCGGCTGTTTTCTGACTGGACTGGACGATCATACATACGGGATCGCAACCACCTGGATCACCGGTGTGAATTTTGGCGATGGCATTATGCGTCATCCGACACAGTTGTACGAGATTGCTTTTCTGATCCTGCTGGCAGTGCTGCTGATTCCGCTGTACCGTCAGAGCCGTGGACAGATTGCAGGAGCCTCCGGTACTTACATATCCGGGAGGATGTTCCAGTGGTTCATGGCAGGATATTTGCTGTTCCGCTTTGGTATTGAATTTATCAAGCCGACGCTGCATCCTTACCTTGGACTGAATAATATTCAGCTCGCCTGTCTGGCGGGACTGCTCTATTATGGGTGGCTTCTGTTTGGCAAAGGACCCCAGCAGCGAACCGCAGTAACTGCGGATTACCAAGGATAATAGTACAAAGACAGGCAAGCAGATGAAATTTGCTATATCGCTTATTCCTACATATTTTATTCAGACAAAAGGAGCAATCCAATGCCCAAAAATCGTCCTTATCTCTATCATGAATTGACGAATAGTATCTGTTCCACCTGCTATCGCAAAGCAGAAGCCAAGATCATTGAAGAAAACGGCCGCATATATATGGTCAAACGCTGCCTGGTGCATGGACCGGAAAAGGTACTGATCTCGACCGATGTAGAGTATTACCATCGTACCCGTGAATTCGTCAAACCATCCGAAATGCCGCAGATCTGGAATACTCCTATCAAATATGGTTGTCCTTATGACTGTGGACTCTGTCCGGATCATGAGCAGCATAGCTGCCTGACTCTGTTGGAGATTACGGATCATTGTAATATGAAGTGTCCGATTTGTTTTGCCGAATCTTCACCGCATCGTACATCGTATCGCTCGCTGGAACAGATTGCATTTATGCTGGACCGGATTGTGGAGAATGAAGGAGAACCGGATATTGTCCAGATCAGTGGCGGAGAGCCGACGACCCACCCAGACTTTTTCGAGATTCTGGAGATGTGCAAAAGCCGTCCCATCAAGCATATTATGCTGAACACCAATGGTGTCCGGATAGCCCAGGATCGTGAATTCACCAGACGACTGGCGAGTTATATGCCGGGGTTCGAGATCTATTTGCAATTTGACAGCTTCGAAGCATCGGTACTCAAGGAACTGCGCGGTGCAGATGTACGGCGGATTCGCGAGGATGCGATTCGTCATCTGAATGAATTTAATCTGTCGACTACACTGGTCGTCACCCTCAAAAAAGGACTGAATGATCACGAGATCGGAAAAGTTATCCAGTATGGATTAAAACAGCGTGCTGTGCGCGGCGTCACTATTCAGCCTATTCAGGCTGCCGGTCGCCTGGAAGGCTATGATCCGTCAACAGATCGTTTGACCGTCAGCGAAGTACGCCAGATGATTATCGATCAGTCGGGCGTATTCAATGAAAATGATATTTTGCCGGTGCCTTGTCATCCCGACTGTCTGGCAATGGGCTATGCGCTGAAGCTGGGCAAGCAGGTACTGCCGTTGACACGCATGATCGAGCCGGAAGTACTGCTGGAGGGAGACAGCAATACCATTGTATTCGAGAATGACCCGGTGATCCGTGGCAAGCTATTTGAACTCCTATCAACAGGTCATTCGCCGATATCTTCGGCATTGTCGCTGAAAAGCCTGCTCTGCTGCCTGCCGCTGGCGGCGGTACCCAAGCAGATTAACTACGATAATGTATTCCGCGTGATCATTATGCAGTTCCTGGATGCATATAATTTTGACGTCCGATCGGTGAAAAAGTCCTGCGTGCATATCGTACACCCGGATGGACGTATTATTCCATTTGACACATATAATCTGTTCTACCGGGATGACAAAGAGCAGCTGCTGGAAGAACGCAAACGCGAGATTGTAACAGCGTGGGAGTAAAGACGTATGAATGAAGTACAAGCAAGTAAATGAGATAAAGCAGGATAATTTGAAGTAAAACAGAGCAGTTGAACATACAATTAGGAAAAGAGTAAGAAATGTAGAAAACCTGAAATAAACATAGAAGATGAAGCAAAAAGGAGCATAACGCCATGATAGCGCTATGCTCCTTTTTGCCTAAATGAATTGGCTTATGCTTTGTATTCATTGTTTTTGGTAAGCAGCACGTTCAGCATCAGAGAAAGGATCACAATGAACGCGATCGCTACCAGCTGAACCACATTTTCAATACGGACAGGTAAATCAATATGCGCAAAGATCAAGTCGCGCAGTATGTAGTAGAAAATCTGTAATAGTGCTATAAAGACCAGGGTTTTGACGATCCATGATTGCATAGTATGTCGGATAATATCACCTTTTTGCTGTTTATTTTAGTTCTATTTAATATTCATTTTAGTCCTAAAGTGGATGCAATATAGACATTTTAACATAGCTGTACTACATGATATATTCTACGGAAAAGCTGAAAATGATACGGTTTCAAAATCCAGTGCTGAATCAATGAATAAAAGGTAAAATAATTATATATTATAAAGGAGCTCTATTAACTATGAATAATTTTGATGACAAAAATCACTCCACCCCTATTAATAATCGGATGAAGCCACATACATATGACAAAGCCAAATGGCATTATGACGGTGAATTTCCAGAAGAGTTAGACCAATTCCAGGGATTTATACCGTTTGGAATGCTGATCGGCTGGTTTATTGAACATAAAATGATAGATGAAAAAGTTGAAGCAATACATGAGGAAGACCTGCTACTAGTCAGACAAGGTAAAATGTCTGGTGCCCAGTTCTACGAGAGAAATATAGGCGGGACTTTTAATTCGCGAGATCTAACAGAAGAAGGTAACGCTTTTGCGAAGTATTATACAGATGCAGACAAGGAAGAAAATTACTTTCTGGATTATGCTTACGTATTGGCAGAGAATTTGCCCAGTGAGTATCATGTTCAAGATAATGCAGACAATTACCAAAAGATCAGTGAAATTATCTCTTATCGGTACGGTAACTGGAAATCAACAAAATCGCGTAACGAAGCTAATTGAAAAATAAACCTGTCGTTGGTTTTGAGGAGAAGCTTTTAGTGACAACTTTATTTACCTAAATTTAAAATTTCAACATATGAAAAATTCATAATAGAAAAACCAAAATCATGAAAAAAGAAATTATAATTTCTATTGTCCATAATATCAACATTATTTTCGCAGGTAAGAAAGGAGTTCAACCATTCATATGACACAGGCAGCACAGTTATGGCAGAAACTTATCACACGGGCAATCGCGAGAGAAAGTAGTACAGAAGAAAATCTACAGCTTTTACCTGGAGTGGAGGGACAGGATTGGAGTCGATTCGCAGAAAGTATCAAGGCAGAGATTCCCGCGGAACTGAAGGCATTCTATCAGGTGTATGGCGGACAGCGGGATGAGATTGGCGTTACTCCTTTGGTACGTAATCTGACTTTGTTGTCGCTTGATTCGATCCTGGAGCAGTGGCAGTTTCTAAATGAAGAGGTGGATCAGGATGAAATAGAGGTAGATAACGGACCGGGAATCAAGCCGACCCTATGGAGTCCCGCCTGGATTCCATTAGCAACCAATGGAGCAGGAGATTATCTCTGTCTCGATACCGATCCGGATATCGAAGGCACGTATGGACAGGTGCTGTATTACTGGCATGACTGGGAGAATCGTTCCGTCGAAGCAGAGAGTTGGTTTGCATTTATCGAGTTATGTCTGACGGAAGAAGAGTAGGCTGGCAAGATATTTGGAGAGGGATGTCAGCATGGTTAGAGTAGAAATCTCTATTATTGAATGTAATGCCGAACCTTGTAAGAGGATGGAAAAAGAAAAATAATTCGTATCAGGTCATGAATGACCAGGTGATTAAAGATGAGTAAAGAGAATGTACTGGCAGAGATGCAGCGTTTGTATATAGAGGAATATGAGACAATGGCATTGTACGAGGAATGGAACTGGCTTCAACAGGAATTTGCCGAAGAATTCCGGCGGTATGCAGTTAACAATATCATTAACGCGGACTTTGACACCTATGAGTCGCTTATTATTGGACTGGCGAGTCGCCGGACAATGGAGCGATTGGTTGATGCACTGGAGCGGTATACGTACAAAATGTGGCTGGACAAGTCGTTTTATGATCGCTATCCGCAGTATAGATTTTTGGAAAAATATGATCTATCAGGGTATCCGAAGATATATAAAACGATGATTACATTGGATCGAATACGGATGAAACTGTATGAGCTTATTCGGCTATTAGACTCTAATGTTACATGAAAAAAGATTAATCTAAAATTAGAATATTGACGACTGATTGCTATAAATATGAATCTCTAAAAAAGTGCCTTACAGATAACCATCTGTAAGGCACTTATATAACTATTGATATCAAAGTTGTTAGAACTAGGGCAAACAGTTATTTGTACAATTCTTATCCAAACTAGTTATCAACCGTGCCGTAAATCTTCCAGAAGCATCTCATACACTTCAATCACTAATCTATCTTCCTCGAACTGAAGTGCTTTTTCTAGTATAGGCAGAACGTCTTTCCCTAAATTTAATATCTCCGTATAAGCCCAATAATCGCTTTTATTACAATGGTAGAGAATACTTTCCTCTAAATTATATGCATTATTTTTAATTTCGCCTATCCAGTAATTTAACTGATCTTCAACAGGGCGTATGGCTTGCTGAATTCTAACCTGTTCAATTTCTATATCGTATTTCTTTTCTTCTGGCTTGGCCAGATAAATTCGGTCAATGGAATTACTTTTGCGAGCTAGTGTGGTCCATGTTAGAATCTCGCCACCTTCCCCATTGGACGAGCATACATATGCAATAAAGTCATCCGTCTGATCCAGTTGTTTCAGATCGGTTTGCAATCTTTCTAGTGCTCTAATGGCCACAGCGTACATACCATCGTAATTCATTAAGACGGCGTCTATAATAGTGATCGAATCTGTATCAAGCTGCTGAAGTTGTTGGCGTTTGTCGGGAGTCAATTCAGTTGGAGGGTTATTCATATACTCCTCATGATCATTAATTTGCTCATTTAATTGACGATAGGCATCCAGCGCAGTGTCAATTTCATCGCCCAGATCGTCTAGCCTAAATGGAAAAGCACCCGCAGCAAATTTCATTTGTATTTGGACCTGTTCCAATGAGCGATTATACAATTCATTACCGGTCTCTTTATAGCTTTTTGTATAATTATTAAAATAATACTGGCTGACTTGCTGCCAGTATGAATGGTTATTCAAATAAAGAAGATACATTCCGTTACTGCTGTCTACAAAAATAGAAAAAGTATATACTGCCTGATTATGATTGGAAGCTGCAAACTTTTGAATATTTTGCCGACATCCCTGATACAGCATTTCTTCGATATTTGCCATAGTATAATGTATGCCATTTACATCTTCTAGTGAATCGGTTAGCAGATACTCTTCTGGCGTAACAATATAGTATTGACCAATGCCTTTATGCTCCTTTTGCCCATCCAGTAATCGTCCCATCTCTATTTCATAGAGTCCCATACAAGTTCCAACCTTCTCAACGTAGTATGTAGCTTTATATAGTTCTTTCTTATTATATATTATGGTTCTTTGGAATTATACAGTTGACAAAATACATAATAATCATATAAATTGTTATTTAATCGTAATTATTACTATTTAGCGAAAAGATAATTAAGATATGATTGCCTACGATCTTTTACAAAGCAGAGTACATCTATCCCAAATACATCTTATCTACTGTACTCAGTGTAATAATGGTATACATCAATACAAAACCCAAGGAGAATCAACATGACAATAAAACAATTACCAGTAACAGTACTCAGCGGCTATCTCGGAGCAGGCAAGACCACAGTGTTGAATCACGTGCTGAATAATCGTCAGGGACTAAAAGTAGCCGTTATTGTAAACGATATGAGCGAGGTTAATATTGATGCAGCACTCGTCAAGGAACAGGGAACATTATCGCGTACAGAAGAAAAACTGGTCGAAATGTCCAACGGCTGTATCTGCTGTACTCTGCGTGACGATCTGCTGCAGGAAGTGCAGAAGCTGGCGCTGGAAGGACGATTTGATTATATTCTGATCGAATCGACAGGTATTAGTGAACCTGTACCGGTTGCGCAGACGTTTACGTATGCCAATGAAGAACTGGGGATTGACCTGACCGGGCTGGCACGGCTGGACTGCATGGTAACCGTCGTAGATGCCAACCGTTTCTGGCATGATTATGAATCCGGAGAGACATTATTGGATCGTAACCAGGCGACAGATAACGAAGATACCCGTGATGTTGTCGATCTGCTGATCGACCAGATTGAGACTTGTGATGTACTGCTGTTGAACAAGTGCGATCTTGTAGATCCGCAGGAGCTGGAGCAATTGGAACAGGTTATTCGCCAGCTGCAGCCGACAGCACGTATTATTCGCACAACAAATGGACAGGTTAATCCGTCAGCTATTCTAAACACCGGGTTGTTCGATTTTGAGAAAACAAGTCAATCGGCGGGCTGGATTCGTGAATTGGAGCTGGAAGAGCATACACCGGAGACCGAAGAGTATGGAATCAGTTCCTTTGTCTATCGTCGGCGTGCTCCTTTTCATCCGGAGCGTCTCGCTGAATATATGAGCTACTGGCCGGAACAGGTCGTACGTGCCAAAGGTCTGGTCTGGCTCGCTGCCGAAGGAGACCTCGCCGCCAGTCTGAGTCAGGCAGGACCATCCATACAGTTTGGGCCAGCAGGTCAGTGGGTTGCTGCACTCCCTTCAGAGGAACAGCAGACTATTCTGGCAGAAGAGCCGGATGTGCGTGAGCGCTGGGATGAACGTTGGGGAGACCGATTGACTGAGCTGGTCATGATCGGGATTGATATGAACCGGATGGAACTGGAGACAGAGCTGGATGAATGTCTGCTGAATGACGAAGAGCTGGAGCAGGACTGGAGCACATTTACCAACCCACTGCCATGGCCAGTACAGGTTCAACAGTAGATCAGCATATTTTACAAAATAGCTTTCTAGGTCATAATCTATAATCGTAATGATTACGTATAAAGGCGGTCGATAATATGACAACTATGAACATAGAAAAAAACGTAGATGAGCGGATTCCGGTAACCGTACTTAGCGGTTATCTGGGGGCAGGCAAGACGACAATTATGAATCATGTGCTCAATAACCGGGAAGGGCTGCGGGTTGCTGTAATCGTTAATGATCTGGGTGAAGTGAATATCGATGCCGATCTGATTCGGGATGGGGGCGGATTGTCGCATACTGACGAGAAGCTGGTCGAGATGTCCAATGGCTGCATCTGCTGTACTCTACGTGAAGATCTGCTTGTGGAAGTTGAGAAGCTTGCCAGGGAAAAGCGATTTGATTACATCCTGATCGAATCAACCGGGATCGGTGAGCCGGTGCCTGTCGCACAGACCTTTACTTATGTGGATGAGGAGAATGGGATTGATCTGACTCGATTGACCCGGCTGGATACAATGGTCACGGTTGTCGATGCACCGCAGTTCTGGCAGGATTATTATTCACGCGAGACCCTGCTTGATCGCGGTCAGGCAGCAGGTGAAGAGGATATGCGTGGTATCGTACATCTGCTAACTGACCAGGTGGAATTCTGTGATGTGCTAATTATCAACAAAGTCGATCTGGTCAATGCAGCCGAACTGGAACGTCTGGAAAAGGCACTCCGTGCCCTGCAGCCGGATGCCCGGTTGATTCACTCCACATATGGACAGGTGAATCCGGCAGATATTTTGAATACCGGACGTTTTGATTTCGAAAAGGCGAGCCAATCGGCGGGCTGGATTCAGGAATTGCTCAAAGAACAACATACCCCGGAGACCGAAGAATATGGAATCAACTCTTTTGTATATCGCCGGAAAATTCCTTTTCATCCAGAACGGTTACTTCACTGGGTGACTCATTATCCGAATACGATCGTTCGCTCCAAAGGGCTGATCTGGCTGGCAACGCGTAATCATATGGCGATCAGTTTCAGTCATGCGGGCACTTCCAAACAATTGTCACCGGCAGGATTGTGGGTAGCTGCACTCAGTCAGGAGGAGTTGGATATACACTTTAACGGAGAAGTGCCCAGAACGCCCGATTGGGATGAGCAGTGGGGAGACCGTGTAACCAAGCTTGTATTTATCGGAGTAGAGATGGATCACGCAGCGATTGAACGGAGTCTGGATGAAGCACTGCTTACACCGGAAGAGATGAATTCCAGCTGGCGCAATCTGAATGATCCACTTCCTTCATTTAGATAGTCTGACTTCACCGCATATAAATAATCCGACTACTTTTACAAATCAATCACTATCCCTATACATGATAAGGAGTGCTTAACCCCCTATGAGCAAGAATAGACGTAATTATGGAAAAATGCCGCTAACCAAAGGGATTGAGATGGCTTCGGTCTATAGTGTCAAAGAATGCGGACACCGTGCCAGGCATATTGTGCTGTCACCCGAGAACAAGATGATCACCAGCGAATTTCTGAAAATTATCGATATGAAAGACAAATTTGTGATCCATGATGTACCTGTACCCAACAAGATCATGATGTTCGGTCCGCCAGGAACAGGCAAGACATTGACAGCCTTTCATCTGGCGCATCAGTTGGAGCTGCCTCTTGTTACCGTCCGTCTGGATGCATTGATTCATGCGCATCTCGGTGAGACAGGCAGCAATGTACGCAGAATTTTTGAATATGCGCGTCTGGAGCCCTGTGTGTTATTTATGGATGAATTCGATGCGGTCGCCCGTACACGGGATAATAATGACGAGGTCAAAGAAATGGCACGTGTAGTGAATACACTACTGCAATGTCTCGATGAATTCCCAGAACATTGTATTTTTATTGCAGCCACCAATCTGGAGACTGAACTGGATAATGCGATCTGGCGGAGATTTGATACCAAGATGGTGTATGGCAATCCGGCGGCCGAGCTGCGGCTGGAGTATATTCGCCGGTTATGTGATGAATTTCCATGCGAGTCAGGATTGCATGACTGGGCAAGCCAAAAGATGGAGGGATGCAGCTACGCGGATATGGAGCAGATTATTCTAAAAGCCAAACGCAAAGCGATTATTGATGATACGCTGCTCTCCCGTCTGCTGATTGAGCTGTCTATTCAGGAGTATCGTCCGTATCATCTGATCGCTGCTGCACATAATGAGATATAAAGGCCAAGCTTTGCAAAAGGAAACCTATGGGTCTTGCTGCATCTGGGTTGAATGGATGTAGCTTGACGGTTCGTTACAGTCTACTGGATCGGCTGCAACTTGAAATTGGTACCATCGAGCTGGATTAGCAGATTCTGTGCAGTCATATATTCAAAAAGCTGAATGACCGAGTGGAAATCAGCCGGTTTGAGACGACGTACCAGCACTTGTGCTGCCGGAAGATGCTGCAAAAAGTGACTGAAAAATCCTGCGTCGATCCAGCTATTATCATGAATTCGTACTTCAATAGGCAGACCGCTATCACTTTTGAAAAGACAGTGTTCTCCATGGGGATCGATATTCCAGTACTGGCCTTTATACCAGATTGGCTTCAGGTCATCTTGTTCAATAACATTTTCGAAACGGGAAACTTTTTGTTCTATAGACATGTTCTGATTGCATTCTGCTGTCAACAGCGACTCGAATAGTTGTCTGGCCATTCGTGTATAAAGTTCTGTAAACCGGATCGTCTCCTGGACAATCTCCGGTGTATATGGATCGGTAATCATGCTGTGGTGCCTCCTGTAGTTTCAACTATACGTGTGACTGATCCACCATTATACCATGCGATGCTATAATAGGGGGATAAGGATATCAGGACAGGAGATATTAGACCAATGAAATATGACAAATACAAGATAAAAGTCCAAAAGGAAGTCGAACGCCGGGGCTTGACTTCGGTTCTTAACGATACGCGCTGGAACCGGCTGCTGCAGGGGATTTATAAACGGTTACCTTTTGCTCCACCTTTTCAGATGAAGGATGTGTTGGAGGAACTGCCATACCCGGAGTATTTTGAACAGGATGTAAATTATAATGGAGACTGGCATGCCGCTATTGGAGATATGTCGGATGATGCTCGGTTTACCCCCTTGCAAAATCCGGCTTTTGCTATCGAGTGGCTGCGCATCAAACCCAGACGTCTCGAGTATCAGGGACGTCTGGTTGAGTCGCGTCTGCTTGATATAGAGCAGGAATTTGTTACACTACTGAGGGAAGAACGCATCCCCTATGTCAAAAAAGGCAATGATTACTGGATCTATGGGTATGCGACTGCAGAGCAATTTGCCGAGATTCATATGGATTCATAGATTAAAGTGATTTAAGAATTGTATTTATATTCAATCCAAAATATTGAATTTATAATGTGCTGTAATTGAAAATAAAATCATTTATCTGTATTTTCAAGAAAAACAGCTATGCTTCGACTATAAGCCATTTTCAATCCAATCGGTTCTAGTTGGCGAACAGGAATAAACCAATTGTCACCGAGTGATTCCAGAGATTTTTTGCTCACCGTCATTATATGTCCATTACGCTCCAATCGAATATCAGCCAGTTCCATTGTCACTTGAGTTCCAGTTTGCGCTGCAAGATCAGTAAGAGGAACATAAATATTACCGTTTTTGCGGAAAGAACCATGTCCGCTATAGCGAATATATTTATTATTCACAAGTACTGGAACTGGTAATTCAAGACTAAATAGATGATCGTATTTAAAATTATCGTAATGATCCGCATCACGGATAGTCAGACTATCATACCCGGCGGTAACAGCGGTACCAGTTAGAAGGTCATGGTAGACATCTCTGTAATCTCCGGGCCGTGAAGTCTCATACTTAATACGCAGCAAAGTATTGCTATCAAAGATAAGTCGGTACACTCCAAGGCCGTAATCTGGCTTGATTTTGCTTACCAGACTCATATCTTTGGTATTATACACATATATTGTGAAATCGAGTTTGCGCATATGCTCACCAAGGATTTCGGTAGCAAATGCAATACTTTTGCCATCTGGAGAAAATACGGGTGAGGCATAAGTAAAAATACGGCCCTTGGTATTTAGAATCACTTTTTTGCTACTGCCTTTAATCCAAGTCACACGAGCAGCATTTTGTTTATTCGGTGTTGTGTAATATTCCAGCTTCAACTTGCCACCATTTCCATGTAAATATCGGATAGTAGCCCCTGATTTTTCAACTTCCTCATATTTGATTTGCACAGGTGTAAGCTTGCCATGGGACTGAACTTTATAATTTTGAATCCGCTCATTATCTGTGTTTAGAGTAGATATAATATAGTCGGTATGCTGACAGCCTGAGGTGCATGAAGCTTTTAGCTGATCGACAGTTTCAATCGCACTATACGCGCCTTTTGTAAACAGGGGCTTCATTGTATCAAGAGAGTAAGTATGTAAATGTACCTCATTATTTAAATAATCATGTACCTGATAAAGCTGCAATTGAGGTAAAATAGTAATCCATGTTGCTTCTTGGTATTCTGCCATTTTAGTCAGGCTACCCGTAGTCAAATCGAATCGGTATAATACTTCCCCTCCATCGCCAGGGATAATACCTTCTGTAGGCAAACTGGCATATGCACGCAATTGACTGGATGAGCCATCAATAACTCCATGAATCTCGGAAATATTACCATTCAGCTTTTGTTTGGGATTCAACGAAGAATCCTCAAAAGCGTAATTCACTCTAGTTCGCGCACCAGTATCAAAATCAGACTGAACGACAGTAATATCAATATGAGCATTGTTGTTTACATACTGGGTAAAATCGAATATGACTTCATAACGCGTTCGATCGGAACTGGGAAATACAATCTGGTCGGCTGCAACAGCAAAAGAAGCAGGAAACAAAGTGCACCCGAGCAGAATAAAAGCAATTAAAATTTTGATAGAACCGATAGAAGGCTTGTTTAAACTGAATTTTCTCAAAAAATCTCCACCTTTATGTATAGTTCGTTAGTTAAAACGATATTTGCATTTGTTTATTATATGATTCTTTAGGACTATAAGTAAATGTATAAATAGATTCTAAAGTCCTTTAAAGTAGGCGCGTGTTTGAATACGAATCAAATTACCGGAAAATTATCATGAAGTAACAAAGCAGGAATGAATCGAATTTGCAGCAGATTAAGGATATAGCGACGTTTAATATGCAAAAAGAGAGCCTGCTAATGAGCAGCTCTCTTTTTGTGATTTTTTTGGAAACGATAGCCATCCTGTCTCTAGCTCCATCTCCTCAAAAGATAATCAAATCAACAAATATTTACTTCGTCAGGATTTTTACTTCTTTTGGTCCCAGCGTTACATTGATAGAACCACCATTAACGGTTACAGAATCGGTACCCATCTGGTTTTTCAATATGGTTCCATTGCCGAAGTTATCCAGGTTCGGAATCGTGCGTGTTTCATTGCCCCATGAGTTGTTGATCAGCACAACCACTTCATCGGTACCGCTGGAGCGTTGATAGGCGTAGAATGTATTGTCGACCCATTTTTCTTTTTGCGAACCGTTTTGCAGAGCCGGGTGGCTGTTGCGGATTGCGTTGACTTTAGCGATATATTTGTACAGTTCATTGTTGGTATCAAACTTCATGTCTTCACGGTTGGCTGGATCGTCACCACCATTGAAGCCTTGTTCGGTACCTTGATACACAATCGGAATACCACGTGAGGTCAGCAGGAAGCCAAGAGCAGCCTTAAGCTGAGGCCATTTGTCGGAACTGGCGCCCGGTTTGCCGGTTGCTTCATTCAGGAAACGCTTCACATCATGGTTATCGAGGAATGTACCATTCAGGTTAGGATTTTTGTAACGTGAATCCTGAGTATAGCGTTCTTTGATCAGATTCATGGAGCCATCTTTGGCAAATACATCACGCATTGTGTAATACATTGGGAAGTCCAGTACCGCATCCAGATAGTTGCTGTAGTCGCCTACATAGACAGGATCACCATGGAATATTTCACCAATAGTGAATGTATTAACTGCAGTATCAAAGTCTTTCAAGAACCATTTTGGTACATGCTTGGCGGTATCGACGCGCAGACCGTCTACATTGGATTGCTGGATGATCCATTTCCCCCAATTTTTCAGTTCGGTGGCAACTGCCGGATTCTCCTGCTTCAGATCGTCGAGACTGGCTACATCACCATTCTCGATACGGGATTGATTATTGGAGTTATAGTCATTTTGAGTAATCTCACCGGCATTGTGATACCAGTCCGGTTTGTCGAATGGTGCTTTGGCTGTGCCATTGCCTGGCAGGAAATCACCGGTATGGTTAACCACGACATCCAGCATAACAGCGATGTTTTTGCTATGAGCTGTTTTGACAAGCTCCTGGAATTTGGCCATGTTACCCAGATGACCGTCTACAGAGTAGAAGTCATACGTGTGATAACCATGATAAGCAGCTACGCTTTTTTGCATCGTTACTGGAGTGATCCAGATCGCAGTGAAGCCCATGTTTTTGATATAGTCCAGGCGGTTGATAATCCCCTGGAAGTCGCCGCCGTGCCACTGAATGGGCTGGCTTTTGTTGGAGTTGAAGCCACCGTAGTTATCATTGCTTGTATCGCCATTATCAAAGCGATCCGTCATGATAAAGTAGATACTGCGCTTGCTCCAGTCCACCGGTCCAAAATTGTCTGCTGGCGGTGGTGTCGTCGGATCAGTTGGTGGAAGTGTTACCGTACCGCCTGGTGCACCGGCAGTAATAGTACCCGGAGCACTGTTAGCGCCTGGCACATAAGTGGAAGTACCAGTGTTGAAGAAATAATTTTTAGAACCGTTATTATCCCATGTTCCGGTACCGTTATTGAATACCGCTTCCAATTGGGAATACGTACCAATGTTAATCGTTGTTTTGGCATAGCCGCTAATCTCGGCATCGGTCATCTTCACTCCAGGTGCTGCCGTCCAGTTACCGTCAGCCTGACGATAATGTATGTACGGAGTGGCAAAGCCCTTTTTGTAATACACAGTCACCGAATTATCTGCTGCATTCGTCGTAGAACCACCGACAGCAGATAGTAGCGAGACGAGCAGTAGCATCGCAAACAGGAGAGATGCCCACTTTTTGAACTTCATTTTACCAGGTAACAAATAAATCAATCCTCCTTGATATAATGTTGTGCAAACGTTTACGCAACTCATTATAAGATAACGCTTACAAAATTGGAATAAGGAAGATATATAAAGATCTGGATGGAAATTACTTCAGAGAAAGATACTAAACTATGTAAATCAATATAATAATACTACTTCTGAATAGCTATATATCTAATGGTAAATCAGGAAAAAGAAAATAGCGAAATAGCACGATTTAAATCGTATTAAATCAGATATTAATAATAGAAGGAAGAAGTGGATGTGGATATATGATTCTATTTTATATACTGATATTTTAATGAAGATCCTTATTAAAGAATAAAGGAAGATATAATATTAGCGAGTATAAATTCAATAAAATGAAAATAGTATTCGGTCACTTGGAATCAAATTCCGAGAATAATTAGTGAAATGGTTTGCACATATCAATGATTTATTATGTAAATAATTAAATATATAATCCTAAAGATTTGAATTGAATAATCGATAGAGAGTTATATTGGACAATTGGAGAACAGTCATCCTGATCTATTTTAAGCTTATTAAAATAAAGTACATAATTCAGCTGCATGATCAAAACGAAACGAAGCAAAAGCCAGCATGAACGGAAAAATCTCCGCTTGCGCTGACTTTTGCTTTATTTTAATCTGCTAGTTTATATTACCAGGCAACAAATTCAGCATGGTAGAATGCCGATTTAGGATTTTCACTGGTGGTACTGACAGCGACTCTAAATTCCCCTTGCTCGAATTCGGATTCCAGGGTTCCAAAAAATCCACTTGCCGGACCATGCACAATTCTTACATCACGCGGTTCCCACTTTTTCTTGCTATAGTCATAAAACTCATAAGATACAATCATCTTCTCGTTATCGGCGAGAGGAAGATATAGAGACAGATTAGTATTCCCAGTTGATCCGATTTTATTGGTATAAGCTACATCTGTAGAGCCATGAAGTGATAAAGTACCATCCAACTCGCCCATTAGAGCGGGAGTCACCTCTTTTTGAACCTGTTGGGCATGAACAGCAGGAATAAAACTCAGCATCATCACCAGAGCAATACATACACATAACCATCTTTTCATCAACATTAGTCATTTCTCCTTTAGTAAAGAGGATAAGGTACATGTGAGACAGATCATCGCCAGCATTTCCTTTTAAAAAAGATAACGCTTACAGATCTCCCTTCTGGCTCAAATTTTGAAGTTGACGATGGAAATGAACAGATATTCATATATGTGTATTGTGGTGTAGCTCTGCATTCGTACAAGGTAGGCATATAAAAGGGAGATATCTTTTTAAAAGCTACCCGTATTGCTTTTCCATCGTTAACGTTCATAACCACCTATAATTTACCATCTATTCTGATGCAAAAGTAGATTATCCATTGGTAATTTTCAATGTATTTCAATGTATAAGGACATTCCCGAACATACAAAGGGGATTCCCTAATGGGCATGACCGACAATCAATTCCATAATAAAAAGACCGAATGATTATACAGCCGGATTCCGCTGTCCGTTCTGTATAACAAATAAGGAGTGTTCAACATTCATGAAACGTAAATATAAGCTGAATTTCTTCAAGCCGATTGAGAGCTACTCGAACAACTGGTCCGTTCTGGAAGAGAAAAACCGCGAGTGGGAAAATATGTACCGGCAGCGCTGGTCTCATGATAAAGTCGTGCGAACAACACACGGCGTCAACTGTACCGGCTCCTGCAGCTGGAAAGTATTTGTGAAAAATGGAATTATCACCTGGGAAAATCAGCAGATCGATTATCCATCCTGTGGTGCGGATATGCCCGAATTTGAACCTCGCGGATGTCCGCGTGGCGCTACATTTTCCTGGTATGAATACAGTCCGCTGCGTATCAAATATCCTTATATGCGCGGCAAGCTGGTTCGTCTCTGGCAGGCAGCCCTGGCAGAGCACACCAATCCGGTTGATGCCTGGGCAAGTATTGTAGAAGATCCAGCCAAAGCCGACATTTACAAAAAAGCGCGCGGTAAAGGCGGTCATGTACGTGTTAGCTGGGAAGATGCGATGTATCTGATCTCTGCACAGCTGATTTATACAATCCGTAAATATGGACCGGATCGTATCGCTGGCTTTACACCGATTCCGGCTATGTCGATGATCAGTTACGCGTCGGGAGCGCGGTTTATCTCGCTGCTGGGCGGACAAATGCTCAGCTTCTATGACTGGTATGCGGATCTGCCGCCAGCTTCTCCGCAAATCTGGGGTGAACAGACAGATGTACCGGAATCTTCGGACTGGTACAATGCCGGCTATCTGATGATGTGGGGGTCGAACGTACCGCTGACCCGTACACCGGATGCCCACTTTATGACCGAAGTTCGTTATAAAGGAACCAAAGTCGTCTCGGTCGCACCCGATCTGGCGGAGAACGTGAAGTTTGCCGATAACTGGCTGGCTCCTCATCCGGGAACGGATGCTGCACTCGCACAGGCCATGACGCATGTCATTCTGGATGAATTTTACCAGCAGCGTCAGGAACCGATGTTCATGAACTATGCCAAGCAGTATACCGATATGCCGTTCATGATCCTGTTGGACCCTCATGAAGACTCTCTCAAAGGAGGCCGTTTCCTGCGTGCCAGTGATCTGGGCAATATGTCCGAGCACGCTGACTGGAAGCCGGTGATTTATGACCAGACCGCTGGCGAACTGATCGTACCGAACGGAACGATGGGACAGCGCTGGGAAAAGGATGCCAAATGGAATCTGATTCTGGAACGTGAAGATGGAACGGTCATTGAACCTGCTCTCAGTGTAGAAGGACCGGATGCCGAGTGGCTCGAAGTGGTATTCCCTTACTTTGATAATAGCGGAAACGGAATTTTTAAACGCGTAATTCCGGCACAGAAAATTACACTGGCTGATGGAACAGAGCGCTATATTGCCACCGTCTATGATCTGATGATGAGTCAGTATGGTGTAGCTCGCACAGACAGTGAATACAATGCACGTGGCTACGATGATGCAAACTCGTATTATACACCAGCCTGGCAGGAGAAAATTACAAGTGTCAAAGCGTCGGTTGTTGTACAGATCGCCCGTGAATTTGCCCAGAATTCAATTGATACTGGTGGTCGTTCGATGATCATCATGGGCGCCGGCATCAATCACTGGTTTAACAGTGATACGATTTACCGGGCTATTCTGAATCTGGTTGTACTGACTGCTTCACAGGGTGTGAACGGCGGCGGCTGGGCGCATTATGTCGGCCAGGAGAAATGTCGTCCGATCGAAGGATGGTCTACGGTTGCTTTTGCCAAAGACTGGCAGGGTCCGGCACGTCTGCAGAATGCGACGTCGTTCTTCTACTTTGCCACCGATCAGTGGAAGTATGAAGAGAGCGGTGTAGATTCACTCAAATCACCGGTAGGTGGAGAAGTCAATTATCAGCATCCAGCGGATTATAATGTACTCGCTGCACGTCTGGGCTGGCTCCCATCCTATCCGCAGTTTAACAAAAACAGCCTGCTGTTCGCGGAAGAGGCGGCACAGGAAGGTCTGAAGACCAATGAAGAAATTATCAAGCGTTCGGTGGAGCAGATTACTTCACGTCAGACCCGCTTTGCTGTAGAAGATCCGGATGCACCGGAGAACTTCCCGCGTTCGCTGTTTATCTGGCGTTCCAATCTGATCTCCAGTTCTGCCAAAGGCCAGGAGTACTTTATGAAGCATCTGCTCGGCGCATCCGATGATCTGCTGGCTACACCTAATGAAGAAGACAAGCCGGAAGAGATCGTATGGCGTGAAGATGTACAGGGCAAGCTGGATCTGATGGTAGCACTGGACTTCCGGATGACGACTACACCGCTCTATGCGGATATCGTACTGCCAGCAGCGACCTGGTACGAGAAGACCGATTTGTCTTCCACTGATATGCACCCGTTTGTGCATCCGTTCAATCCGGCGGTTAATCCGCTATGGGAATCCAGATCCGACTGGGACATTTATCGCGGACTGGCAGAGACATTCTCCGATATGGCCAAAACACATTTACCAGGGGTATACAAAGATCTGGTAACAGCACCACTCGGTCATGATTCCATGGGAGAAATTTCACAACCAATGGGAATGGTCAAAGACTGGGCCAAAGGCGAAGTAGCTGCTCAGCCAGGCAAGACAATGCCAAGCTTCAGTATTGTAGAACGTGATTACACCAAGATTCATGATAAATACGTATCACTCGGACCGAATCTGGCGATTGGCAAGACCGGAGCACATGGAGTCAGCTTCTCGGTAGCCGAAGAATATGAAGAATTGAAACGTCTAAACGGTGTCTACTATGATGAGACCGTCAAGGATGGACTGCCTAAGCTACAGACCGCCCGGCAGGTAGCAGATACCATATTGCATCTGTCCTCTGCTACTAATGGACGCGTCTCCCAGAAAGCCTACGCTCAAGCCGAACTGGATTCAGGTGTGGAGTTGCGAGACATCTCCGCCGACCGGGCTGCCGAGAAGATTACGTTCCAGAGCATTACCGCCCAGCCGCGTGAAGTTATTCCGACACCGGTATTCAGCGGTTCGAACAAGCAAGGACGCCGGTATTCACCATTTACAACCAATATTGAACGTCTGGTGCCTTTCCGTACACTGACCGGACGTCAGCATTTCTATATCGATCATGAGATTTTCCAGCAGTTTGGCGAAGCCATGCCGGTCTACAAGCCGACCCTTCCGCCGATGGTATTCGGTCCTCGCGACAAGGAAGTTCGTGGTGGACAGGATGCACTGGTACTGCGCTATCTGACACCGCATGGTAAATGGAATATTCACTCCACCTACCAGGATAACCAGCATATGCTGACTCTGTTCCGCGGTGGTCCAACGGTATGGATCAACAATGAAGATGCAGCTGCCCATGATCTGAACGATAACGACTGGCTGGAAGTATATAACCGCAATGGTGTTGTAACCGCACGCGCTGTAGTCAGTCACCGGATGCCGCGTGGCACCATGTTCATGTATCATGCGCAGGACAAGCATATTAACGTTCCGGGATCGGAAATTACGGATACGCGCGGCGGCAGTCATAACGCACCGACACGCATTCATATGAAACCGACACAGATGGTCGGAGGTTATGCACAGCTCAGTTACGGATTTAACTACTACGGCCCGATCGGTAATCAGCGCGATGTGTACGTAGCTGTCCGCAAAATGAAGGAGGTTAACTGGCTTGAAGATTAAAGCGCAAGTCGCCATGGTAATGAACCTGGATAAATGTATCGGCTGCCACACGTGCAGCGTGACCTGTAAAACAACCTGGACCAACCGCAAAGGTGCAGAATATATGTGGTTCAACAATGTAGAGACCAAGCCTGGTATCGGTTATCCGAAGCGTTGGGAAGATCAGGAGATCTATCGCGGTGGTTGGCAGCTGCGTAAGGGCAAGCTGGAACTCAAGTCCGGCAGCAAGCTGTCCAAAGTCGCACTCGGTAAAATCTTTTATAATCCGGATATGCCCGAGATGCGCGATTATTATGAGCCATGGACATATAACTACGAGAATCTCACCAATGCCAAGGATCAAAAACATTCACCGGTTGCCCGTCCGCATTCGGCAGTTACCGGCGAGAAAATGGATTTGAACTGGGGTCCCAACTGGGAAGATGATCTAGCCGGAGCGCATATTACCGGCCCGCTCGATCCCAATATCGAGAAGATTGAAGAAGAGATCAAGTTCAACTTTGAAAAGTCATTCATGGTCTATCTGCCACGTCTGTGCGAACACTGTCTGAATCCGAGCTGCGTCGCTTCGTGTCCATCAGGAGCGATGTACAAACGGGATGAAGACGGAATTGTACTGGTCGATCAGGAAGCCTGCCGCGGCTGGCGTTACTGCATGACCGGCTGCCCTTACAAAAAAGTATACTTCAACTGGCAGACCAACAAAGCTGAGAAATGTACGTTCTGCTTCCCACGTGTAGAAGCCGGACTGCCGACGGTCTGTTCGGAGACCTGTACCGGCCGTATTCGTTATCTGGGTGTACTGCTGTATGATGCGGATCGTGTCAGCGAAGCAGCTTCCCTGGAAAATGAACAGGATTTGTACAAAGCCCAGTGTGATCTGTTCCTCGATCCGAACGACCCGGCTATTATTGCCCAGGCTCGCAAGGATGGTATTACCGAAGACTGGATCGAAGCAGCGAAAAATTCACCGGTATACAAACTGGCGATTGAATACAAACTGGCATTCCCGCTGCATCCGGAATACCGCACAATGCCAATGGTCTGGTATGTACCACCACTGAGCCCGATCATGAACTATTTTGAAGGCAAAGACTCAATCGAGAATCCGGATATGATTTTCCCGGCGATCGAAGAGATGCGTACACCTATCCAGTATCTGGCGAATATGCTGACAGCAGGAGACACCGTTACAGTAAAAGAATCCCTGCAGCGTATGGCGATGATGCGTGCTTATATGCGTGCCAAGTCTACCAATCAGGAATTCGATGAGAGCCGTCTGGAGCGGGTCGGATTGACTGTACGTCAGATCGAGCAGATGTATCGTTTGCTGGCGATTGCCAAGTACGAAGACCGTTTCGTTATCCCGACTTCGCACAAAGAAGGTCATATGGACCCTTACCGTGCACAGGGTCTAGCCGGTTACAGCGATATGATGGGCAATACCAGCATGGGCAGCGGCTGTAATGGCTGCAGCGCGATTGATTCGATGAGTACGAATCAGGTCGACAAAGATGGTCGTCCGGTTCATGACGAGAACTTCTACGGGGGGATCTGGCGTGATTGATCTGATGCAGTTATATACGTATAAACCTTCTTTTCACTTTTTTGCCCGTCAGCTGATGTATCCGGAAAAATTGGATTTTCATCCGGATCTGCTGGCCGAGTCTTTTGAAGAAAACCATCCGGGGCGCGAACATGCGCACCGGTACTGGGAGCTCATGCATAATCTGAGCATGGAGCAGATTCAGGAGATGTACACAGAGACTTTTGATTTCCAAAAAGATTGTGCACTGTACATGACCTATTTCAAATTCGAAGAAGCCAAGGAGCGCGGTCAGATGCTGGCCAAGCTCAAAATTCTGTACGAGATGTTCGGTCTGGAAATGCCCGAGGGCGAGCTGCCGGACTTCCTGCCCCTGATGTGCGAATTCCTGTATGCGGCAGAGTGGAAGCATGATCCGCGTGCCGGAGAGAATTTCAAAATGCTGCTGGCCATTCTGGAAGATGGAACATACCATCTGGTTCGGGCGCTGGAGAAGCTAGACAGTCCATATCACCATCTGGTCAAAGGACTGCGTGAGACATTGAAAGCTTGTGTGAGACAGGAGGCACCAGCTCATGAACATGAGTGAGCAGTTTTTGTGGGTGATATTCCCTTATATGTGTATCGTCGTTTTTATTGTAGGACATATATTCCGTTACCGGACCGATCAGTTCAGCTGGACAGCCAAATCCAGTGAATTTATTGAGAAAAAGCAACTTATGCTCGGCAGTCTGCTGTTCCATCTGGGTGTAATCCCGGTTATTCTCGGCCATGTGGCAGGTCTGGGGATTCCCAAGACCTGGATGAACTCACTTGGAGTAAGCGAGCATCTGTATCATATGGGAGCAGTGTATGGCGGCGGATTCTTCGGCGTAGTGACGCTGGCAGGGATGTTCCTGCTGACTGCGCGGCGCTTCACGATTCGCAGTGTGCGTCGTCTGAGTACAGCATCTGATCTGATCGTCAACGTGCTGCTACTGTTTATCGTCTTTATGGGTCTGTATGCGACACTGTTTACCAACTTTGCCCGTCCGGAGTTTGATTACCGGGAGACGATCTCGATCTGGTTCCGCGGACTGTTTATGCTGAGTCCGGATCCGGCGCTGATGCGGGATGTACCTGTTTCTTTTAAAATCCATGCCTTGACCGGTTTTGCGATTTTTGCATTCTGGCCATTTACCCGTCTGGTGCATGTGTGGAGTGTTCCATTGAATTATGTAGGCAGAAGTTATATCCTGTATAGAAGACATAAATCGAGCTGAGGAGAGAGGGCGCTGCCTTCTTTCCCTGTTCCATGAGGAGACCATACGATGAATAACAAGGTGGATTATCAGCTGGAGCTGGATCAGATCCGAGCGATCTGTGGGTATGATTTGATGGCGCTCGCGCTCGTGGAACCAGCCGAATACCACTATGTAATCAAGTGGAAATATGCTTCCGGCAATCTGAATGAACGGTTCAGAGGCATTGTGCTTCAGAGCGGGCGCGGGGTAGCCGGTATGGTATTCAAAACAGGCAAGCCCTTTATGTTCTCGTCGGTTCATGATGATGTCCCGCAGGATGCATTGTTCAATTATCCGATTATCCGAACAGAGCAACTGACGAGTATTGGGGCAGTGCCGGTCTGGAATGATACGAGAGTAGCGGGTGTGCTGCTGGGCGGATTCCGTGATGAACAGCGTGTCACGCGCCAGAGCGTACAGCAATTGCTGGAATTGACGCGTCGTGGTATTGGCGAGCTGAACGGAAAGGAGTTTCTGCTGAATTGAATCAATCAGGAGATACAGAACAGTTGGATACATTGATGCAAAAGCTGTATAACAACAGCATGGAAGCCATGTTTTTCTTTAATCGTCAGGGCAAGGTGCTGGCCATGAATCCGGCAGCCGAACAGATCGTGAATGAAGATGTACTGCAGCAGCTCTATCAGGGTAAAGCCCAGGCGATCTGCGGCGTCTGCCGTGGATATATGAGCGATACAGAGCTGCGTACGTGTCTGGCATGCTATTTTACCAGTCCGGAATCGGAGGAATTCTCTTCTTTTCAGGTATATCTGGATACCAAGGACAAAGGGATGGTCCCTTACGCGGCTACATACCATACGATTGACCGGGAGAATGGTGTATATGTGTTCATGCTGCGGGATCTGACCCGTCAATTCAAGACGCAGGAAAAGTTCTATCAGAACAAAATGATGAAGCATGTGATCGAAGCACAGGAGAATGAACGTAAACGCATATCCAGAGAACTGCATGATAGTGTAGCTCAGGAACTGATGAGTGCCGTGATAGATTTGCGCGTGCTCAAGTACATGACAGCAGACGAAGAACTGCTCAAAAAAATGAAACAAACCGAGGCTTCCATGACACGGCTGCTCGATGATATACGTAACCTGGCGGTTGAGCTGCGCCCGGCTGCACTGGATGATTTTGGACTGGAAGCGGCTTTCCGCTCCCATTTCAAAAAGATTAATGAAAGTTACGGATTCACCATTGTATTCGATTCCGGTCTGGAGCAGCGGCGTTACAGCAATGAACTGGAGACTGTCATCTACCGGATCGGTCAGGAAGCGATTCTGAATGCGCTCAAATATGCACAGGTCGATATGATTCATGTCTCTTTGCAGGACAATGATAATCTGCTGCAGCTGATTGTCGAAGACGACGGGGCAGGATTCAATCCAGGTGATGCACCCACAGGAACCGGTCTGGGTCTCTACGGGATGCAGGAACGCGCCGAACTGGTCGGTGGACATGTGAATATATTTTCTGCGGCAGGCAGGGGAACACGGATTGTCGTGGAGATTCCCGTACAGCCCCAGCCGCAGGAGCAGTGAGGAGATAGAATAGATGAAAATTGTAATCGCGGATGATCATGCGATTGTCCGGAGCGGATTTGCGATGATACTGAATTTTCAGCCGGATATGGAAGTGGTCGGCACGGCAGCAGACGGGATCGAGGCGTATACCATGGTCGCCAAGCATCAGCCCGATATTCTCCTGATGGATCTCAGTATGCCCCCGGGAGAGAGCGGACTGATTGCTACCGGCAAGATCAAGGACGATTACCCCGATACCCGTATATTGATCCTGACCATGCATGATGATGAAGAATATCTGTTCCATGTACTGCGTAACGGAGCATCCGGTTATGTACTCAAAAATGCGCCGGATGAAGAGCTACTGCTCGCGATTCGTACGATTCACGAGGGAGGCACCTACATTCATCCCAAGCTGGCCACTTCACTTGTACGCGAGTTTGTCAAAAATGATACTAGTGCAGGCAGCGAGGATGTCTACGAACTGCTTTCCCGCCGGGAACTGGAGATTCTGCCGCTGATCGCCAAAGGATACGGTAATAAGGAAATCGCCGAAAAGTTGTTTATTTCCGTTAAAACGGTAGAAGCGCACAAAGCCAAGATTATGGAAAAGCTGAATCTCAAAAGCCGTCCTGAGTTGGTAGAGTATGCACTAAAGAAAAAAATATTGGATTTCTAATTGCATTATTTTGCATATACGAGGTATTTGCAAGAGATGCAGTGGAGAACCATTCATAGTAGAGACAGGCTGTTTCCCAAGGGAGACGGCTTGTTTGGTTTATCATGTTTTGTGAAAGAGAGCATTCTATTGAATTTCACATTTAAATATTATAGAATTCAATTAAGTCATTGAATATAAAGGGTGAGTACAACTATGGATAACAAGCAAATTGCTGATCATTATAAAGAACAATTATTTCTCCAATATGCACGTATCGGAAAATGTCTATCCAGCGAGAGACGGCTGGAGATCCTGAATCTGCTGTCCAATGGTCCCAAAGCAGTCGAAGCGCTGGCTCATCAATCCGGTATGAGCGTCGCCAATGTATCCCGACATCTACAGATTCTACTGGATGCGAATCTTGTACGCTTTACCAAAAAAGGAACTTATGTAATCTATTGCCTGGCAAACCCGCATGTAGCGGAATTTTTGCAATCGTTATGGAAAGTGTCCGAGAATCAGCTTCCGGACGTGCCACGCATCAAGCAGGATATCCTAAACAATTACCAGACTGTCCAGACGATCTCCAAAGAAGAGGTACTGCAGCGGATGAACAACGGCAACTTCCTCGTGCTGGATGTTCGTCCAAAAGACGAGTATGAAGCCGATCATGTGGAAGGTTCTATTTCTGTACCTATGGAGGAGCTGGATGAATACCTGGAGACGGTATCTGAAAATACAGAAATGGCAACGTACTGTCGCGGGCCTTACTGTGTATTCACGACGCAGGCGGTCGAGAAAATCCAGCAAAAAGGCTTTAAGGCATATCGTATTGACGAAGGTATAGTAGAGTGGCGGCTGGGCTAAACGATATAATCTCTTAAAAGAACACAAATCTATTTGTGTTCTTTTTTTATTGTTTGACTATGTTAAACTTTGTTGTGGATAGTTGATAATTATCAACGAACCTCCTATATTTACTGACGACATAAGATTCTGTTCGCTTTGAAGCAGATTCCAACTGAAGCATTTCAAGATATAGTAGGAAGTTATACATAACTCCAAAGGAATATAAGTATCTACATAACTCAAGGGACGAGGAGGCAGACAATTCATGTCAGGAACGAATGTATGGGATGCGGAGTGGGAGATTAGCGAAGAGCAGGCACGGACGCTGATCGGTAGACAATTCCCACAGCTGTCATCGAAACGAGCGAAGCGATTAGGCTGGGGCTGGGACAATACGGTTTTTCTCATCGGTGACGAGTATGTATTCCGATTTCCGAGAAGAACGATTGCGGTTGGCTCGATTCGTATAGAAGGAAAGCTGCTGCCGAAGCTGGAAACCTATATCACCATTCCCTATCCGAAACCATTATTTTATGGCGACGCAAGCGATGAATACCCGGCACCATTTCTTGGATATGCCTACGTTTCAGGAGATTTCCCAATCGGGTTGACGGAAGAACGCCGTGCTTTATCGGCAGATACGCTGGCGAAATTTTTGCGAAGATTACACGAGTTTCCGGTGCAGGAAGCGGTGAAGTGCGGAGTTCAGCAAGATCATCGCAACTTAACGGATATAGCAGCGCGCAAAGTAAAATTGGAGAGTTTTCTATCGAAGGTAGCTGAACATTTGTCACTGGAAGAGTTCAATGTGATCGAAGCGTATATAAGCAGGCTGCAAAAAGACCGTGTCGAATCAGTGAATGTACTGCTGCATGGCGATCTTCATTTCAAAAATATGCTTATAAATGAGAAAGGGATCATTTCCGGCATCATTGATTGGGGTGATTTGAGTGTAGGACATCCGGCTTGCGACTTGAGCGTTGCTTATAGCTTTTTACCACCTTCTGCTCGCGATGTGTTTTTCGAAACGTACGGAGGAGCGGACGAGGAGGCGAGAATGCTGGCGCGGCTAATCGCAGTATACATCCCCATGCTGATCTTAATGCAAGCCGTCGATGACGGGAATGAAGCAATTGTGTCAGAAGCGAAATCCAATATCATGCGGGCACTGTCGGAGTAGGCTCCTTATTTCGTTGCGGCTATAGGACGTGGCTATCGGTACTATTTTGTCATCTAAAGAAGGCGCTAACGTACAATCCTTCTTTTCTAATGCTGCTTTGTGTTGAGGAAGATATTTGGGATTACGCTTTTGAAAAGTTTATGCGTTTTACCAGTTGAGTTTTGCAGCAGATAAAATACCGCACTTAAATCAAGTATATAAAATGATTTCCGGCGTATCTTGAAAAGGGTTGACGGGAATCATTTTCGGATCTATAATTCAATTATTCAATTGAATATAAAAAGAAACGTGAAATATGATCTAAAGGAGTGGATCTTATGTATAAATCAATCATTGTAGGTACCGGGCCTGCCGGTCTGACCGCTGCAATCTATCTGGCGCGCGCCAATATGAATCCGCTGGTTATTGAGGGACCCGAACCTGGTGGTCAGCTGACTACTACAACAGAAATCGAGAATTATCCCGGTTTTCCCGAAGGTATACTGGGGCCCGAATTGATGGATAATATGCGCAAACAGGCAGAGCGCTTTGGAGCCGAATTTTATACGGGATGGGTAAACAAAGTGGATCTGTCCAAACGTCCATTTACACTACAGGTAGAAGGCAAAGGGGAACTGGTAACAGAGACACTGATTATTTCCACTGGAGCAAGTGCCAAGTATCTGGGAATTCCGAATGAACAGGAAAATATCGGGCGCGGTGTAAGCACATGCGCTACCTGTGACGGTTTCTTTTTCCGTAACAAAGAGATAATAGTGGTTGGTGGAGGAGATACGGCGCTGGAAGAGGCACAGTTTCTGACACGCTTTGCTTCCAAAGTAACTATTGTGCATCGGCGCAATGAACTGCGTGCATCCAAAATCATGCAGGATCGTGCTCGTGCCAACACCAAGATCGAGTGGGCGCTCAACCGTACTCCGCTGGAAGTAACTGCTGATGACAAGGGTGTTACCGGCCTGTTGGTCCGCAATGAAAATACTGGCGAAGAAGAGAATCTGACTGCACATGGCGTCTTCGTAGCAATCGGCCACCGGCCTAATACCGGATTCCTGGAAGGTCAATTAACAATGGATGCCCAAGGTTATATCATGACAACACCCGGAACGACAGAAACCAATATTCCCGGCGTATTTGCCTGCGGTGATGTTCAGGATAGTCATTATCGTCAGGCAATTACTGCAGCCGGTAGTGGGGCAATGGCTGCTATGGATAGTGAGAAATTCGTAGAATCTCTGGTAAGCGTAGGTGTGTAATGATGTATATTCTGAGCATAATACTGCTGCTGGCAGCTGCTATATGGCTGCGGCAGCGCTGGTCGCCGGTAGATTCCCTGACCTGTCCCAAAGTCACGCTTGTAGAGCATCTGAGCTGGCTGCCTTCAACAGTGAAGCTGCTGGATATACGGGATGTAACTGACTTTGATCAGGGACATATTCCGGGTTCGATCAATATTTCGCTGGGACGACTGCCATTTGTATGGCAAAAGGAGTTATCTCCCAACGATGAAATAGTTATTCTCGCCGATAGCTGTCTAAAAAGTAAAAAAGCAGCCCGGATTTTATATCGCAAACACTTTAAAAAGTTGCATACTGTCCGAACACCAATTTTTAAGCAATTATAATAGCAGCAGTACTGTTATACTTTTCAACCTATTCAACAATCCAAAGGAGTGTTTTATATGAAAAAAATCGTATCCAAAGCAGAATTTGATACCGCGATTCAATCTTCCGATCTGACTGTTGCTGTATTCAAGGCAGACTGGTGCAGTGACTGTAAATTTATTGATCCATTTATGTCTGAAGTAGAAGCTCAATTCGCACAGGATGTGAATCTGGTAGAAGTTGATGTAGATCAGGTGGGCACAGTAAGTGAAGAACATAATATTATGGGTATTCCCAGCTTTGTAGCCTTCTCCGGTGGCCGTGAAGTTAGTCGATATGTGAATAAATTGCGCAAATCCCGGAGTGATATTGAACAGTTCCTGCAGCAGGCTGTCGATCTGGAGAACGCAAACCACTAAGAAATAACTATCTAGTCGGATAAAAAAGCTATTGCCCGATAAAGTGTCTACCATAATCAGGAAATGTATATGCAAAAATCAGAAAAAAGCCTCCCGACGAGCAGTATCGTTGAGGAGGCTTTTTGGGTTGTAAATATGGGGAATGCAGGATAAAACACAGACTATAGCTGTTTGAAACCCTGCCTGATCCCGCACTTAGGGATTCCCTTATCATGTACAGGGGACTCCCCTATATCCTGTGTGTAATCGCAGACCCTACAATAAAGAAGTATAAAGAACGGCCATATGGCTTCTATCAAATTGTAGCGAAACACAAGTGAAAGGTGAGTTGGATGATCAAAAAATTACAGCTATCCTTACAAACAATGAATCTGGTGCTCGGATTTATGGTATGGGTAATCATTTCGTCCCTGATGCCCTTTATCCGGGAAGATATCAACATTCCGGCTGGAAGTCTGGCAATGGTCACCGCAGTACCTGTTGTACTGGGGTCGATCCTGCGGATCCCACTCGGCTACTACGCAAATATCGTAGGTGCGCGGATTATCTTCATGGTCAGCTTTATCCTGTTGTTGTTCCCGGTATTCTATATCAGCCGCGCAGATTCCATGGCGGATCTGATTATCGGCGGACTGTTCCTGGGCATCGGTGGTGCTGTCTTCTCGGTAGGGGTTACATCACTGCCAAAGTATTATCCCAAAGAAAAACATGGACTGGTTAACGGGATCTATGGCATGGGCAATATCGGTACAGCGATTACGACGTTCTCTGCTCCGGTCGTGGCTACCCAGATCGGTTGGCAATCTACTGTACAACTGTATATGCTCCTGCTGGCTGCTTTTATCGTGCTGAACTTCTTCCTCGGTGATCGCCGTGAAGTCAAAGTGAAAACGCCGATTATTGAGCAGATTAAAGGTGTATACAAAAATGAAAAGCTCTGGTTTTTCTCGTTGTTCTACTTTATTACGTTCGGTTCATTCGTAGCATTTACGGTCTATCTGCCCAACTTCCTGGTTGCGAACTTTGATCTCTCCAAAGTCGATGCAGGTATACGTACCGCCGGGTTTATCGCACTGGCAACGTTCCTTCGTCCGGTTGGCGGTTGGTTGGCTGACCGTTTTCAGCCTTTGTTCCTGCTGGTAGGTACATTCGCTATGTATACAATCGCTGCGATTGTACTGGCATTCTCTCCATCGATCGGATTGTATACGATCGGCAGTCTGGCGATTGCTGTCAGTGCAGGTATTGGTAACGGCGTTATCTTCAAGCTGGTACCGTTCTATTTCAACAAACAGGCGGGTATTGCCAATGGTATTGTCTCCATGATGGGTGGTCTGGGTGGATTCTTCCCACCACTGATGCTATCGGCTATTCATGGTATCACCGGACAATATTCGATCGGATTCATGCTACTGTCCCAGGTGGCACTGGCGAGTCTGATTATCGTGGTCTGGATGTATTATCAGGACAAACTTGCTCTCGTATCCGAAGTATTCGATTCTACAGCTCAGGGAATACTGGTCACCGATCCATCCGGATATATCAAAACGGTCAATCCGGCATTCACCCGGTTAACCGGTTATGAAGCTGACGAGGTTCTTGGACAACAACCAAGCATCCTCAAATCCGGCCGTCAATCCCAGGACTTTTACAGCCAGATGTGGGCTGAAATCAAGCAGCATGGAGTCTGGCAGGGAGCGATCTGGAACAAACGCAAAAATGGTGAAGAGTATGTACAATGGCTGAATATCAGTGCAGTCAAAGATGAGACGGGCGAAGATGTTCGCTATGTCGGTACCTTCAGCGAACTAAATCAGCAGCAGCTCAAGGCGTAATATAGACGTTACTGTGCATATGGACAAATAAGTTCCATTATTCACATTGACTTATTACAAGCTCTACAATCCGATATCCATGAATTATAAAATACGAACTACGAAAAGAGGGAGAGCCCTGTGAATATCCGCCAGCTGACTGATACACTGAGTCGTCCGGTACGTGATTTGCGTCTGTCGGTAACCGACCGCTGTAATTTCCGGTGTGCTTATTGCATGCCAAGAGAATTGTTCGGAGACGACTATGCATTCATGCCGCGTGCCGAACTGCTGACTTTTGAAGAAATGAGTCGGCTGGTAAGACTATTCACGGGGCTGGGCGTGCAGAAGGTACGTCTGACTGGCGGAGAGCCGCTGCTTCGCAAAAATCTGGATGAGCTGGTCAGAGAAATAGGTACGATTCCCGGCGTACAGGATATGGGACTGACGACCAATGGACTGCTGCTCGGACAGCATGCGGAAGCCCTTTATCAGGCAGGTCTGCGGCGGCTGAATATTAGTCTGGATGCACTGACCCCGTCTATATTCGGTCAGCTTAACGGAAGAGGTGTACAGCCGCAGCATATCCTGAAGCAGATTGATTATGCCCAATCTCTGGGATTCCGGATCAAAATCAATATGGTCGTACAAAAGGGAATTAACGATGAAGAAATCCTGCCAATGGCTGAATATTTCCGTGATAAGGGAATTACCCTGCGATTTATCGAGTTCATGGATGCCGGAAGCGGTAATGGTTGGAGCTACGACAAAGTAGTGACCCAGGCAGAGATTCTCCAGCAACTGCAGAGTCGTTATGAGCTGGTGCCTGCCGAACATAATATCTACGGCGAAGTTGCCAGCTATTACAGGTACCGTGGTACTCGTACAGAAGTGGGTTTTATTACATCGGTCTCGCGTTCATTCTGCTCTTCATGCACCAGAGCGCGTTTGTCATCCGATGGCAAACTGTATACCTGTCTGTTTGCTTCCAGCGGCTATGATCTGCGTCAGCTGGTACGCGGCGGAGCAGCGGATGAAGAATTGCAGGATGTCATCGCCGATATCTGGGAACATCGGACAGATCGTTACTCTGATCTGCGAACCGCGCATACGGCAGCTTCCTGCCGCAGAATCGGCATGTCCTATATTGGAGGTTAATAAATAAACAGGAGGCTCAAAAGATGAACCGGTACATTCCCAATCAGCATGGGGCATGGGCTATGCTCGTACTGCCCTTTTTGCTTGGTCTCAGCATCTCGGGAGGACGCTGGGTCCATCTGCCGCTGTTCCTCTGCTGGCTGGTCATGTATCTGTTCAGCTATCCGGTACTGCAGTGGATCAAGACAGGACGCAAAGACAGATATTTGCGCCCTGCAGCACTATATGGACTACTATTGGTTCCGCTGGTTGCCGTCGTTATTGCCCAGCAGCCTCAAATGCTGATGTACGGTGCACTGCTGCTGATCTTTTTTGCCGTGCCTGCCTATTATGCCAAACGCCGTAATGAGCGTGCATTGTTCAATGATATTGTAGCGATTGTGCTGTTCAGTTCTTTCATTTATCCGGTTGTCTATATGAGTGGCACACCGGACTGGATAGCGGCAAGTAAGCTGTTTTTGCTATCGGTTTTGTATTTTACAGGTACCGCTTTATATGTAAAGACCATGATTCGCGAGAAAAAGAACCGACGTTATTATTACATTTCCTGTCTGTATCATCTACTGCTAGTCGTGCTGGCAGCTAGCTGGAATGTATGGTTATGCATTCCTTTTGCCGTGCTGCTGATCCGGGCCGTATGGCTGCCAAAGCAGAAACTGCGTACCATGCAGGTAGGGATTGCCGAGATCGGATTTGCAGTCATGATGTATGTGTCGGTTGTATGGATCATTTAATCGTATTTGCAGAAAGGAAGGATTGCCATGATGCCATCCATCAAGCAGCGGGACTATAGTCAGAATCCATTTATCGTAATCTGGGAAGTTACCCGTGCCTGCGCCCTGAAATGCTTGCACTGTCGTGCCGAAGCGCAGTATCATCCAGATCTGCACCAGCTCAGTCTGGAGGAGGGCAAGCAGTTGATTGATCAGATCAGCGAGTTTGACGAGCCACTGTTTGTATTTACCGGCGGTGATCCACTGATGCGACCAGATCTATACGAGCTGGCACGATATGCTATCCAGGATAAAGGGCTATCGCTGTCTATGACACCAAGTGCGACTCCGCGTGTGACCCGCAGTGCAGTAGAGAAAGCTGGTGAGGCCGGATTATCGCGTTGGGCGTTCAGTCTTGATGGTTCATGTGCAAAAATTCACGATCATTTCCGCGGAACAGCAGGTTCTTATGAACGTACGATGCAAGGGATACGCTATCTACAGGAATTGCATATCCCGATTCAGATCAATACGACCGTCTCCCGTTACAATCTGGAAGATTTGCCGCAGATCGCAGAACTTGTCGCACAGATGGGGGCGGTACTATGGAGTGTATTTTTCCTGATTCCGACAGGCCGCGGTATGGAAAAGGATATGATTACCCCACAACAGCATGAAGAAGTAATGCAGTGGATGTATGAGTTGCAGCAGCGAATGCCGTTTGGCGTCAAAGCAACCGAAGCACCACACTATCGACGAGTAGTGCTTCAGCAGCAGCGTAGTAAGGTGCAATCTTCTGAAAATGGAGTCTCCCGTCCGTCCGCCAGCAAACGCAGGGATATGCTGGGGCGTGCGCCGCAGGGGGTAAATGACGGGGATGGGTTTGTATTCATCAGCCATACGGGAGAGGTATATCCCAGCGGATTCCTGCCGCTTAGCTGTGGCAATGTAAGGGAACAGCATCTCGCCGATATTTACCGGTCTGCTCCGGTGATGCAGCAGCTGCGGGACAAATCACTGCTCAAAGGCAAATGCGGAGTCTGTGAATACCGGCAGCTGTGCGGCGGTTCGCGGGCAAGAGCGTATGCATTGACCGGCGATTATCTGGAAAGCGATCCGTACTGCGCGTATCAACCTGCAGCATGGACAGGAGGAGACATACTATGACACCATCATCTATACGCAAAATTGTCGTGCTGGGCGGAGGGATCACGGGTCTGAGTGCAGCTTATTATGCCCGCAAGGCAGCTGATCAACAGGGTATACCGGTAGAAATAACGCTCATTGAGAGCAGCAATCGTCTCGGCGGCAAAATTCATTCGGTTCAGACAGATGGATTCCTGATCGAAAAAGGCCCGGACTCTTTCCTTGCCCGCAAACAGCCGATCATCGATCTGACTCATGATCTGGGAATGGGTGAACAGTTGGTACCTACCAATCCAAAAGCAGGTTCCGCCTACATTTTGCATAAGAAAAAGCTACATCAGATGCCGATGGGACTGGTGCTGGGCATTCCAACGAAGATTAGCCCTTTTATCCGTACCGGTCTGATCTCTCCACTGGGCAAAGCCAGAGCTGTACTCGATATGGTACTGCCTGCACGTCAGGCAGATGAAGATGAGGCGCTTGGTGACTTTATTGAACGGCGATTGGGTCGTGAAGTGTTGGAACAGATGACTGAGCCGCTACTGGCAGGCATTTACGCAGGAGATACACGTTCGCTCAGTCTGCTGTCGACCTTTCCCCAGTTCAGACAAATGGAGAAAAAGCACCACAGCCTCATTATCGGTATGGCCAGAGGGATGCTGCGTCGACCTGCCGCAAACAAGAGAATTCAGCAAAAGGCCGGAACCCATGCAGGAAGTGATAGCAAGCGATCCGGTACATCCTCCTCGGCTCCAACGTCGGCTATGCCCAAATCCAAAAGTATGTTTTTGTCTTATCAGCAGGGGTTGTCCGCTATTATCCTTAGACTGCAAGAGCAGCTCACGCTGAGCCAGGTACAATTCCGCATGCAGCAACATGTGACAGGAATCGCTGTATCGGATACGTTTCATCCGGTAGATGACTCTAATAGCAGTACAGAACATCATCATCGTTATACCCTGACACTGAGCAGTGGAGAGAATATTGGCGCAGACAGTATTATTTGCACTATTCCGGCTTATGCAGCAGCCGAACTGCTTGGAGATATTCCCGAGATCCGGCAGTTAAGCCAGATTCATTATGTGTCGGTAGCGAATATTGCTCTTGGATACAAGCATCACCAGCTACAGCACGAATTCGAAGGTACAGGATTCCTCGTGCCCCGCAAGGAAAAGCGCATGATTACCGCATGCACATGGTCCTCGACCAAATGGCAGCATACTGCTCCAGCCGATCAGACGCTGCTGCGTACCTATATTGGTCGTGCAGGTGCAGAAGACTGGACGAACCTGTCTGATGAAGAATTGGTACAGGCGGTACGCCGGGATCTACGGGATCTGATCGGATTCGATGCAGAGCCAGATCTGGTGGAGATCAGCCGCTGTTACCGCTCAATGCCGCAGTATCCGGTAGGACATGGAGAATTAATGGATAAAGTAAGAACTTCTCTCGCAGCGCATTTACCTGATGTATGGTTATGTGGTGCAGGCTATGGAGGAATCGGGATTCCCGATTGTGTACAGCATGGCCGGGAAGCCGCTGAACAGCTCATCAGCAGATGGGCAGTGAATTGATTCAGGTGATTAGCCAGCGGGCATAAAATATAAAAAGGACTACAGCTCATAAGAACTGTAGTCTTTTTTATATAATGGATAAGTAGAGTGGGAGTGATAGAAACTATGTCACATCATTTGAGAAGTAAGAAGTAAGAAGTAAGAAGTAAGAAGTAAGAAGTAAGAAGTAAGAAGTAAGAAGTGAAATTTAAATTTCTATCGTAAAAAAGCTGAATCTCAATAAAGCAGGTAGCATAATAGAGCGATGCGTAAGTATCTGATATGATAAGTAATATGAATCCTAAAGGAGGGAGCAAACTGGAGATTATTTTTATTCGTCATGGGCAGGCTGAACATAATTTGCCGGGGCCAGATCGATTCAATAAGACACATCCACATTTGACAGAACTCGGGAGGCAGCAGATCAGCGGCTTGCAATCCGGGTTGCAGATTGGAACAGATGATCTGCTGCTCGTCAGTCCCATGGTACGTACTATCGAATCGGCAGTTATACTTACCAACCATTCCCTCATTGCTCACGCTTACCTTAGCCATGCTGTAGGCCCTCGCATGTATCCACAGAATCCAGAGTGGAAGCCACTCCTGTGCGATCGTCTGCTGACAAGAACCGAGCTGCAGCAAAATTACCCGGCATGGTCGATGATATATACAGAACAAGATGAGCTCGGAGATTCAGGAATAAACATAATGCCAGAGCCCGAATTTGCAAGACTGGCTGCAAAGCAAATGGAATGGATCGCCCGTTATCCGGCGAAACGAACGATTATTATCAGTCATGATGGCACGATACAGAGTTACCGCGAATTTCTGGGGGAACAGGGACTGACAAGAGCAGACTTTCTTGGTGAAGCAGGTCTATATAAAATGACCATATAGATAAGGGAATAAAATAGTACTGTAAAAGAATCATTGAAAGAGGAGGCATTAGGTTGATCCAACCAGAGCATTATATTCAGAATGCAGAACAGGCACAGCAATTGATAGGGGAATACTGGTATTCCAGATTAGAATGGATATCCGGTTTTCATTTATATACTGCTCCTAATTCGTATTACGAGCCGGTTACAATAGCGGATATCACTTTTCTGCTGCATGGGAAATCAGGGAATTATGAAGTGATGCTTCGCTTTACCAATATTGAGCAGTTGAATTTTCAACCAGGATCGTTATTATGCCAGATCAGCGGCTTCAAAATAAACAGTCTTCATGATCGTGGATATACCGATATGAGATATTATATTGAAGATTATGAGAATGGAGAACTACATTTTTATTGTAAAAGTATAGAGTTAAAAAGCATTGAAAAATCCTATACTGCTATTCCGTAAATTCATCTTGAGCAGATTGGGCAATCCTATACATAGCAAAAAGCACTATCTAGCGAGAGTCATCGGATAACCGATCTAACGCTGGACAGTGCTTTTTGTCGTGTAAACCAATGCTATACTGCACTAATGATTGGGTTGCTTTTTAATGCTCTACCAGTTAGATCAGCTGTTGATTGAGCCGGTCTGACCGTCATTTTTGGCAGCTTCAAAATTGCCTGAGCCTACGCGTTCGCGAATCTCATCTTCTGTCAGTTCTTTGGCTACAGGACCGGTTGGAATGTCGGTAGCTCCATCGGCTAACTCGGCACGTTCCACCCGGGCAAATCCTGCATTGATATTGCGTCCAATCGCTTCACGTTCTTCACGACTTGTAATTTCCACTTTTTCCGGATCATTGGCCATGGTTATACCTCCTCTGTATTGTAAACAGGTCTACCTACCATTACCCGCTGACCCCGAGTGAAAATCAAGCGCCCATAAACATCTGCATATCATCTTCAACAGTTGTAATACCGGCAATACCAAAGTTTTCGACCAGCACGTTCACTACATTTGGCGAAAGGAAAGCCGGCAGTGTAGGGCCGAGATGGATATTTTTGACGCCCAGATACAGCAGAGACAGCAGAACGATAACGGCTTTTTGCTCATACCAGGCAATATTGTAGGAGATCGGCAGATCATTAATATCCTCCAGACCAAATGCTTCTTTGAGCTTCAGGGCAATCACGACGAGTGAATAGGAATCATTACACTGCCCGGCATCCAGTACGCGCGGAATACCACCGATTTCACCAAGGTTCAATTTGTTATATTTGTATTTGGCACAGCCTGCGGTCAGAATCACTGTATCCTGCGGCAGTTCTTCAGCAAATCGGGTATAGTAGCTGCGGGATTTCATCCGTCCATCACAACCAGCCATAACGAAGAATCGCTTGATTGCACCGGTCTGTACCGCATCGACGACCTGATCGGCTACATTCATAACCGCATTATGAGCGAAGCCGCCAATAATTTCACCTGTCTCGATTTCGGTTGGTGGCTGACATTGGAGAGCCTGCTCGATCAACCGGGAAAAGTCTTTGGGGTGTCCATCTGTACCATCGGGAATATGCTGTACACCCGGATAACCCGTATTGCCTGTAGTATAAATGCGGTCTACATAGCTCGCTTTGGGCGGTACGATACAGTTGGTTGTCATCAGAATCGGTCCGTTAAAGGATTCGAATTCACTCGTTTGTTTCCACCAGGCGTTACCATAGTTGCCGACGAAATGATCATATTTTTGGAATGCAGGATAATAATGCGCAGGCAGCATCTCACTATGGGTATACACGTCAACACCGGTTCCGGCAGTTTGTTTGAGCAATTCTTCCATATCGTGCAGATCATGTCCACTAATCAGAATACCAGGGCGTTGACCGACACCGATATTTACTTTGGTTACCTGTGGATGACCATAAGTTGTTGTATTGGCTTGATCCAGCAGTGCCATCGCATCGACGCCATATTTGCCGGCTTCCATAGCGAGAGCGAGCAGTTCGGGTACGCCTTGCGTATCATCGAGCGTAGCAGCTAGTGCCTGACGCATAAACTGATCGATGCCGTTGTCGACATAACCGAGGTGGTCTGCATGATACGTGTAGGCAGCCATACCTTTGAGTCCATAGGTCAGCAGTTCGCGAAGAGAGCGAATATCTTCATCGGCAGTACGAAGTACCCCGATATGCCGTGCTTTCTCATCCAGCTCTTCAGCGGTATAACCGTTCCATACTGCTGCATCCGGCAGATGCGCAGGCTCTGAAAGAGTCGCTCCAATACAGGTTTGCCAGAATAAATGAACTTCATTGCGTAGAGCCAGTGCTTCATGAATTTTATCGATAAAGAATTCACGGTCAAAGTTGGCATTGGTAATCGTCGTAAATAGACCATCGGTAATCATGAGGGAAATGCGGCGATTCAGTTCATCACTCAGCTGAAGATCTTTGCTAAGATAGGATATGCCTTTGATTGTATAAATAAGCAAATCCTGCAGATTGGCTACATCATGTGGCTTGCCGCAGACGCCTTTGATCGTGCAACCGGTGCCTTTAGAGGCTTCCTGGCATTGAAAGCAGAACATGGATGGTTGGGATTCAAGTGTAGCAGTGGATTGAGTTGTCATTGGGTATTACCTCCTGAGATGAATTTTCTCGCTGCAATTCAAGCTTATGTATTCAGCATAGCCGCTTGTTGGAGGCCACCTTGTGATTACAATCACTTATTCAAAATTAGGTAAGTGAAATTTGGAATATGTGACAGATCGTTTACAACGCATAATAAAACCGCCTATATAACAAGGCGGTTTTGTTATGTTCTGTGCAATCACTTCAATCTACCTTCAGATTATCCTGCACCATCCGGATAAATTCCTTGGCAGCTACACCGAGAAACTTATCTGTCCGATAAATAATTCCGATCTGCCGTGTTGGTGGATAATCGCTGATTTTGATCAATCGCAGTGTTGGATCGTTGAGCGAGTTGGACAGGGAGTAGGGCTGCAGACAGGCACCTACACCGGATTTGACGAATCCGTATAGGGAAGATGCGGTTGATGTCTCTACAATAATATTCAGGTTGAATCCTTTTTCCCGGCAATGGGTCTCGATCAGTTCGCGTGCTTTGAATCCCTTCGGATAAGCGATTAGAGGAAGGGCAGATACGGTCTCCAGTGATACCGATTTCTCATTAGCCAGTTCATGCTCCTCGGAGACGACCAGGACGAATTCTTCCGTATATAGCGGAGTAATAATCAGTCTCGGATCAGTAAATTCAATCAATGTAATCCCGATATCGACGACATTATTAATAACCATCTCGGCGACTTCAATTGCAGAAGAGATTTTGAGATGAATATTGGGAAATTGATGATGGAAATCGATCAGAATCGGTGTGATTCGGTAATCCAGTTCGGCAGCCATAACGCCGACAACCAGATTTCCACCATTATATTCGCGCAGTCCATTAATCTCATCGTATGCATCCTGTAGCTTTAATAAAATACTGCGAGCCTGCCGAAGTAGAATGAAACCGGCTTCGGTGATCGTGATTTTTTTGCCGATCCGGTCGAACAGTAATGTTCCGAGTTCTTCTTCCATCGTACGGATCTGAATACTGAGCGTGGGCTGGGTGATGCCGAGCCTTTCGGCAGCCTTGGTAAAATGAAGCTCCTCACAAACCGCTACAAAGTATTCCAGTTGTCTGATTTCCATATGTAACACTCCTCAAGCCTGGTTTAAATTATAATTTGCTTCCAACATTATCATTGCTTATAACTATGATGATAATTTATAGCATTAATTTGAACAATACAACGAATATATCATTTTTGCCTGCTATATAGCTAATGGAAGCGTTATGCTAAATTATATTTTATTTCAGAAACGTAAGTAAAATTTTGAATATATGAATTAATAATAGTTTTTAACTATGATAAAATAATTTATCATAGAAAATATTCGCAAAAAGTCTTTACAATATGTCAAAATGATACTATTATTAAACATGTGATCAACGAGCTTACGAAAAGTAATAATAAAAAGAAAAGTAAGAAAGAAGGCATTTAACCATGAACGCTTTTTACCTTGACCGTGATGGATCGATCCGAACTCTTTTGAAAGGAAAAGATATCCTCTCCAATCCTATTCTGAACAAAGGCGTGGCTTTTACCGCTGAAGAGAGAAAAGAACTGGATTTGAACGGGATTCTGCCTCCTATGATTCTGACCATCGAAGAGCAGGTGAGCCGCGTATATGAGCAATTAAACAGCGAGCCCAACAATCTTCGCAAAAATATTATGCTAAACGATCTCTATAACCGTAACGTTGTATTGTACTATCGTCTGCTGAGCGAGCATCTGAGCGAGATGCTGCCTATCGTGTACACACCAACTGTCGGCCAATCCATTCAGGAATATAGCCAGCAGTACCACAAACCGGGCGGCGTATACCTGTCCATTGACAATATGGATGGTATTGAAGAAGCATTCCGTAACAGCGGTGTACAGCCTGGCGATATCGACCTGATCGTAGCAACAGACTCCGAGAGTATCCTCGGAATCGGTGACTGGGGCGTGGGCGGTATCAATATTGCGATCGGTAAACTGGCTGTATACACTGCAGCTGTAGGTATTGATCCAAGCCGCGTACTGCCGGTTGTACTGGACGCCGGTACCAACAATGAGAAATTGCTGAATGATCCACTCTATATCGGTAACCGTCATGAACGGATTCGCGGTGACCGTTATGATGAATTCGTCGATCGTTATGTACAGACAGCACTGAAGCTGTTCCCGGATGTGCTGCTGCACTGGGAAGACCTTGGTAATGTCAATGCACGCAATATCATTAATAAATACGGTGACAAACTCCTTACTTTTAACGATGATATTCAGGGTACCGGAGCGGTTACACTGGCTGCGATCATGTCCGGCGTACAGGTGAGCGGTACACCACTGCGTGAACATCGTGTACTCGTATTCGGTCCTGGCGCTGCCGGTATCGGTAACGCTGACCAGATTCGGGATGCAATGATGAAAGAAGGCCTGTCCCAGGAAGAAGCGGAAGGACGCTTCTGGGCATATGACTATCGCGGATTGCTGACTGATGCGACCGAAGGCGTACTGGAATTCCAGAAGCCTTATGTCCGCCAAACCTCCGAAGTCGAAGGCTGGGCTGTAGAAGCAGACGGCAAGATCAGTCTGCTGGAAGTAGTTAAACAGGTCAAACCAACGATTCTGCTCGGTACTTCCGGTGTAACCGGAGCATTCAGCGAAGAGATCATCAAGGAAATGGCCAAGCATGTAGAGCGTCCAATTATCATGCCAATGTCCAATCCAACTTCGCTGGCCGAAGCGGTTCCGGCGGATCTGCTGGAATGGACTGATGGCAAAGCGCTGATCGCTACAGGCAGTCCGTTTGCACCAGTAGCTTACAAAGGTATAACTTACGAGATCGGACAATCCAACAACGCATTTGTATTCCCGGGACTGGGACTGGGTGCGATTGTAGCCAAAGCGACTGTCTTTACCAAAGGTATGTTCACGGCTGCAGCCGATGCAGTAGCGAATGCTGTTGATTCTTCCGAGCCGGGTGCACCGCTGCTGCCTCGTGTGAATGAGCTGCAAAATGTATCCTTTGCCGTCGCTGTCGCTGTCGCCAATGCGGCTATCCAGGATGGAGTTGCCCGCAATACACCGGAAAATGTGGAACAGGCTGTCAAAGATGCCATGTGGCATCCTGTATACAGAACACTCAAATCGGTTGCTGTTACAAAAGCTGTCTAATCCCCAATTGTCTAGAGTAAGCCGGGTTCACCGTCTGTTCGTAGAGATGACGGGGATGAGGTAGAACCCATGTACCAATCAGGTTGCCTATCCATAGCGGATAGGCAGTCTGCCCTTATGGGGATAAGTTGTAACAATAAGATGGAGGTCCTGTATCATGTCAGTCGGTCATATTTTTGTGATATTAATTCCAATTTTCTTTGTCATTATACTGGGTTTTCTGGGTGGGCATTTCAAAGTATTCAATCCCGCTTCATCCAAAGGCCTGAACACCCTGGTGACCAAGTTTGCGCTGCCGGCGCATCTGTTCATCGGTATTACGACTACAAGCAAGCAGACGCTGATCGATAAATGGCCGTTTTTCATGACCATGTTCCTTGGTATCATCGGTTTTTATGTCATTCTGCTGCTTGTTATGCGTCTTCTTTTCAAAAAAGATCTGAACACATCGTCGATCTTCTCTCTGAATTCTACACAGCCTTCTTTTGCATTTATGGGCATTCCCGTACTGGGCAGTCTGTTCGGTCCGGCTGAAGTAGCCATCCCGATTGCTATTACCGGGGTGGTAGTCAATGCACTGCTTGATCCAATAGCTACCATTGTTAGTTCGGTCGGCAAAAAGACCCAGGCAGGTCATGACAGCGGTCATCAGGAGAATCTGTTCAAGCTGACCATTCATTCTATTCTGCATGGTCTGAGAGAACCGCTGGCCTGTGTGCCATTGATCGGTGTAATCCTGACCCTGTTTGGATTCCATTCGCCGCAGCTGCTGCAGGATTCTCTGGATCAGATCGGTGATATTACTTCCGGTGCGGCATTGTTTGCGATCGGTGTAACAATTGGTCTGAATCAAATCAAATTCAGTGCCAATGCGATCAGCATTTCGCTGCTCAAAGTTATCGCCCTTCCAGTACTGACTTATCTGATCGCTCTGATGTTCGGTCTGTCAGCTACCGATATTACGATGGCAGTTCTGCTCGTATCCTTCCCGGGCTCTGCAGTAGCAGCCATGATTGCGACACGCTTTGAGACACTCGAAGTCGAGACGGCTTCTTCCTTTGTAATCAGTTCAGTATTGTCACTCATTTCGCTGCCTATACTGATTTCTATTCTTTTGTAATATAGCTTTAATTTTAACTAAAATTTGATAAGGTCATCCGCTGCATAACCTGGTTACGGCGGATGGCCTTTTTTATATGGTTTGGTGATGTTCACCTGCAGTAGCGTACCAAGAATCGATGCCTGAATTTCGGCGATATGGTTGTACAGCATCCTTTATAATAAGAGCATGACATTGCAAATAAGGAGCATAGCTATGATATCTACCGAGCATCATCATGAATACTATCAGGCACTGCTGGACAAAAAGACGGAATATGAAGGTCTGTTCTATGTCGGGGTAAAAACGACCGGTGTATTCTGCCGACCGACTTGTCCGGCACGCAAGCCCAAGTTCGAGAATTGTGAATTTTACCGGACTGCACAGGAAGCATTGTTGGCTTCGTATCGTCCCTGTCAGCGCTGCCGACCGCTGTCTCATCCCAATCAGGTATCGGATATCGTTCGCATGCTGGTCGAAGAGGTCGAGAAGCATCCCGAGAAAAGATGGAGCCAAGCAGACTTTCGTGCATTAGCAGTAGATGAATCAACCGCCCGCAGGCAGTTCAAAAAGCGCTTTGGCATGACCTTTGTGGAATATGCTCGCGCTCGGCGCATGGGACTCGCCCTCAAACATATTCGCTCCGGGCAGTCGGTTATTGATACCCAGTTATCGGCGGGTTACGAATCCAGCAGTGGCTTTCGTGATGCTTTTGCCCGTATTATGGGTGCTGCTCCAACACTGGTGAATGAAAATCATGTGCTAAAAGCTTCCTGGATCGATACGATGCTGGGACCCATGATTGCTATTGCCAGCGAAGAAGCCTTGCATCTGCTGGAATTTGTAGATCGGCGCGGATTGGAGCGTGAGGTAGAGCGCTTACGGCAAAAGCTGCGCTGTGCTATCGTGCCGGGAATAACCGCTCCGATTCGCCAGATCGAGCAGGAACTGCACGAATATTTTGAAGGGCGACTTACTGTATTTACAACACCGCTGGCATTGCTGGGATCGTCTTTTCAACAGCAGGTATGGGAGCAATTAATGAAAATCCCACCAGGGGAGACGCGCTCATATGGTCAGATTGCTATAACCCTGGAACGTCCTTCGGCTTTTCGCGCAGTTGCCCGGGCAAATGGTGCCAATCAGCTGGCAATTGTGATTCCTTGTCATCGTGTGATTAATGCCAATGGAGAATTGGGAGGCTACGGAGGAGGCCTTACCCGCAAAGAATGGCTGCTACAATTAGAAAAAAAGGGGGATTGATCATGACTACTTTACAGGAACAGGCTGCACATTTTCATGCTCTGCATATCAAAGGGGATCCACTAGTGCTGGTCAATGTATGGGATGCAGGCAGCACAGCTGCTGTACAGGCTGCAGGTGCAAGAGCAATTGCTACCGGCAGTTGGTCTGTTGCAGCTGCTCATGGTATGGAGGACAGCGAGGCAATGCCACTGGATGATGTTGTTGCCAATATTGAACGAATACGGCGGCAGACTGATCTTCCTTTATCTGTTGATATTGAAGGAGGCTACGGTATGCATCCTGAAGAAGTTGGGCATACTGTTCGTAGAATACTCGGCGCAGGCGCGATCGGAATCAATATCGAAGATCAGATCATGGGCAGGAACCAACTGTATCCGATCGAGGAACAGTGTCTCCGCATCGCTGCCGCTCGTGAAGCTGCCGACCGATATGGTATGCCACTTTTTATTAATGCCCGTACGGATATTTTTCTGCAAATGAATGAAGAGATATCCGGAGCTGCTCTGAATCAAGCAGTAACAGCGGTATTAACCAGAGCGGATGCTTATGCCCAAGCTGGAGCAAGTGGTCTATTCGTTCCAAGACTAACCGATACGGGTGCTATTTCGGCGCTGTGTCATCAATCGGAACTGCCCGTCAATATTATGCTAAGTCATCCGGTGTCTTCTGTTCGGGAATGGGCAGATCTGGGAGTGTCACGTATTAGCTATGGTCCTTTGCCTTATCAGGAAGTGATGTCTCATTTAGAGAGATTAGCAAGGAATCTTCTGGACAGCGTATAATATTTGATCCCGGCTGTATGATGCCTTATTATAGAAAAAATAATATACAGACAGCAGAACAGTCTGGATAGTCTTCCTATGATGAATCGCATGAGTGACATAACGATAGGAGAGGGGCAAGTGTTCATGGATAACAAAGTAATCATTAGGTTCTATCAGGATACATACCGTGAGCAGATTGCTGAGTTGATCGTCAATATTCAGCGCAACGAGTACCAGATTCCGATTAGTCAGGAGGATCAGCCGGATCTGGCGAATATCCGTGAATTTTACCAGCATGGAAACGGGAACTTCTGGGTAGCATTACACGGAGACAAGGTTGTCGGTACGATTGCACTGCTGGATATTGGCAATGAACAGACAGCCTTGCGAAAAATGTTTGTGGCGTCGGATTATCGCGGCAAGACCTATCGGACAGCCCAACTGTTGCTTCAGGAGGCCCTGCAATGGGCGGAAGAACATCAGATCCGGCAGATTTATCTGGGGACGACCGAGCAGTTCAAAGCTGCACATCGTTTCTATGAGAAAAATGAGTTTGTACCGGTTACGATGGACCAGCTGCCTGAAAAGTTTCCGGTGATGCAAGTGGATACCCGATTCTACTGCCGTAATTACCAAGCTTTGATGACATAACAGAATAATACATGGTATATATTAAAGTGGATTTATTGAGATTCGATTGGTTTTATTATTATGTGAATTATGAGGTGTAACATGCAATATCAGGAATTTCATATTGGACAGATCTTCCGAACCAAGTCACTCCAGGTGACTTCCGAGAATATCAAGGAATTTGCTTCAGAGTTTGATCCACAGTATATGCATCTGGACGAAGAGAAATCGGGAGAGGGTAGATTTGGAGGGATTATTGCTTCTGGTATTCAGACGCTGGCAATTTCATTCAAACTCTGGGTAGAGACCGGCAGCTATGGTGAGGATGTTATTGCTGGCACAGCTATGAACAATATCCGATTTCTTAAGCCTGTTTATCCGGGTGACGAATTGTATACTATAGTAGAAGTGATCGATCTGCAGGAGAAGCGTAACCAGACAGGGATTGTGACGGTTACACTGTCTACCTACAATGACAAGGAAGAAAAGGTATTTGTAGGCGATCTGTCTGTATTGGTTAAGAATGAAAACAGGATACAAGAATAAAGAGTGTGGAATTGCACATTCATCATTTGAAATACGATATACACAAGAGCCGACTTCATGTCGGTTTTTTGTGTATCCCGAAACAGCAGGTTTTGCAAAATAGTAGCGATAGAAAAGGGCATGCCCGAAAGTACAATATCTTCCCACAAATTCTTGATATAATGAAATAGGAATTTGAAAGGGTGAAATTATGCAAAATAACCACCACCTTTCCGGCATTGCCCAGCATGCCAGAAAACTGATGATATTGTGGATCATTATTGTTACTAGTGCAATGAGTATTATCCAGACCTTAGCGAAAATCAGTGCAATTCATATTGCTTCGCTGAATTTGTTGCTGTTTACCTTCATGATATTAACCTGGTTTTTCGTTCATATGACCCGTAGACATGCCTGGGTATATTTCACGATTCAGCTGGCGATTTTATGCGCTGCTTCCTACATGGCTATGTATATGTATGGTCTTATTATGGTGGGATTATTCCCTTTGCTGGTAGGGCAGTTTGCCTATATCTATTATAAAAAGCTTCACATTATTCTTTTTATGATTGTCCTCTACACCATTATGACGCTGTTTGCCCTGTATATAGATGCGGTGCCTGGATTAATTCCACCTCTGGTTATGCTTACGCTGATGTGCATGATCGTAATTGGAATCGTTAATCTGATGCTGGAGCAGTATTATGCACGTATGCGTACCCAGAATTTTCTGGAGGAGCTGGAAATCGCGCACCGCCAGGTGGAAGAACTGACGGTTGCCAATGAACGCCAGCGGATGGCGCGTGATCTGCATGATACGCTGGCTCAGGGACTGGTAGGTATTATTATGCAGCTGGAAGCGATAAATGTACATCTATCCAATCAGAACCATGCACGTGCTCAGCAGATTGTACTGTCTTCGATGGAAAATGCACGAAGTACCCTCGCAGAAGCGAGAGAAGCGATTGACAATCTTCGCCTGCAATCAGTAGGTAGTCTCGGTTTTACTGATTCTGTACATGCAGAGCTTGAGCGATTCACACAAGCTACAGGCATTTCAGTCGCTGACAAAGTGGAAGAAGTTGGCGATCTGCCGCAATTACTCACCGAACATAGCATACACATCATTCGGGAGTGCCTGACCAATATTACCCGCCATGCCCAAGCCAAGCATGTACAGCTCAACATATTGAATATTAACAACAAACTGCTGATTGAGATTACAGATGATGGCAAGGGCTTTGATCCCGAGCAGATTGGTCGGCAGTCAGGGCATTATGGATTGATCGGTATTCAGGAAAGGGTACGTATTATGTATGGCAAATTATCGATTACCAACTATTTACCGCATGGTACGCATATTAGAATAGAAGTTCCTCTCGACTAGGAGGTCAGGATGAAATACAACATACTTATAGCCGACGACCATTTTGTCGTTCGGGAAGGGCTTAAGCTAATTTTGGAAACGAGCGAACAGTTTCATGTGATCGGCGAAGCCGAGAATGGCAAAGTGGCTGTAGAGCTGGCAATGGAACTGCAGCCGGATGTGATTTTGATGGATCTGAATATGCCGGTTATGAGTGGGCTGGAAGCTATTGAACAGCTTCATGCACGGGATTGCAGGATACCTGTCGTTATTTTGACAACGTATAATGAAGATGATCTGATGGTAAAAGGATTGGCGATGGGAGCCAAGGGTTACCTGCTTAAGGATTCCAAACGGGAGAATCTATTCCGTACCCTGGATTCGGCAATCCGGGGAGAGACGCTGCTGCAGCCGGAAATCATGGAAGCTGTATTCCAGGCCAGAGTGCGTTCCAATACCTCTGCAGCCCACAGAACAGCAGTTTATACATCTGCCTCTAATACTTCCAGTACAGGTTATATTCCTGTTCTCTCCGAAAAGGAAAAAATTGTACTTCAGGCGATTGCCCATGGTCATCGCAGCAAGGATATTGCATTTGATATGGGTATCTCCGAGCGTACGGTCAAAGCGCATCTCACTAATATTTATAACAAGCTGGGTGTGGATTCGCGTGCTCAGGCTGTCGCAATCGCAATCGAACGCGGATTGGTACATCTGGGATAACATGCACAGCAAGTAGATGCATATTCAGAGATCTTCGTTCTATATGCCGGTTAGGATACGACCTATATAATTTTCAAACCGATTAGTATCGCCAAAGCATCTTTCCGCAATGGAAAGGTGCTTTTGTTATGCTCCGTCCAAAGGGCAGAGCCAAATTGCCCAAAAGGGCAAACGGGCAAATGTACCTACGGACGATTTCGAAAAATGTCGATTCTGCTATCCTGAGTACAGGAGCATAGAGAACTATATGTAAAGCGTTGTGATAGTGATTTTGTCGGCTTTATCGTGGAGAGAGATCCGTAAAGAAAACTGTTCATCAGATATCGCTTGTTCACTGATTTACTGAAATCAGAAGAGTGATGCGATTATTTGAAAAATCAACGTCTTTGTATTCAACTTAAAAACCTCTATAGCTTGGTAGGTGTATTTCTCCGGATGATATATCTGAAGAATGAGTACCCTATATACAATAAACAGGTTTAGGGGAGGATATTGTAATTATGAGAAAACATTGGCCTATGACTTTTACAGCGCTTGTACTGGCTGTAAGTCTAACTGCCTGTTCTACAGATCAACCTGCAGTAGAATCAGCAAGCAATTCAGTAGAGGTAACAGCAGCCAAGGAACAGCCATTGAATGCGTCCTATGATCTGTCCGGTACCCTGACAGCTTATGATGAGACGCCTGCAGCTTTCCAGACGGGTGGAACTGTAATAGCCGTTAATGATGACATCGGTGATTCTGTAACCAAGGGCTCTGTACTGGCGAGACTGGATACCGCTGATCTGCAGCTGACGCTGGATACAGCCAACGAGGATGTAGCAGCCGCGCAGGCCGCTCTGGCCAGCTCACGAGCTTCACTCAGCGATGCAAGAGCCGGCCAGAAATCCGCTGCAGCCGGTGTATCTTCTGCTCGCGCCAAAGTAGAAAGTGCCCGGATCAGTCAGCAGGATGTATTGGCAGGTGCCCGCTCCCAGGAGAGAGCACAGGCACAGAATGCAGTAACAACAGCACAAACCGCCTATAACCAGGCCAAAACCGAGGAAGCTCGTTCAAAAACACTGCTGGATAACGGACTGCTGACCCAGCAGGAATATGAGAAAACACAAACGGCACTGGCTGATGCGCAAACTGCACTTCAGGATGCCCAGTCCAAACTGTCCCTTCAACAGGAAGGAGCGACCGAATCCGAACGTGCCCAGGCAGCAGCTACAGTCAAGGAAGCACAGGTCGGTATCGAAAATGCCCAAGCCAGTGTTGCCAAAGCAAATGCTGCTGTAGAACAAGCCCAGGCCAGTGTGCAGCAATCCCAGGCCGGTTATGAGCAGAAGCTCGTTGCCAAAAAGACAGCACAGCTGAATCTGTCCCGCGCTAGCCTCAAAGCACCGGCATCCGGTGTGATTCTGACTAAAAGTATTACGGTTGGACAGACAGTAAGTGCCGGTGGAGGGACCTCTGCGCAGAGTGGCAGCAGCCCGCTGTTTACGATTGGAGAGATTGATCGCCTCAAAGTGCAGCTACCGATTGCCGACAGTGATATTGGTCAATGGAAAGTTGGACAGCAAGTCAGCATTAGCCTGTATGATCAAGTACGTACCGGCAAGGTGACCAAGCTAAATCCGCAAACGAATGAAAGTACCGGTTCCATCAATGTAGAAGTTGTAATCAATAACCCCAAACGGGACTGGAAACCGGGTCAGGTTGTTAAAGCTTCCCGTCAGGTGTCTGCCGAGCAGGGAATTCTGCTGCCGACCGAGGCTGTTATCAGCTCCGGCAGTGAGCCTTATGTATTCAAGGCTGTAAATGGCAAAGCAGTCAAAACTCCTGTTGCACTTGGTAAAATCTACAATAACAACTATCAGATTACAAGCGGAATCAAGGTAGGAGACAAAATCGTTACACGTGGAGCAGACCGTCTGTTCAATGGAGATGAGTTGACTGTCAGCCAGGCGGCCAATCCAAAGCCTGGCAGTAAGCCGGCTGATTCCTCCGCTGCCAACAGTGAGGCAAGTGCCAATGATTAAGTACTTCGTCAAAAAGCGCAAAATCACCCTATTGTTCTTCGTTATGCTCATTATTGTGGGAGTTACCCAGCTGACCCAGCTTCCTCGTCAGCTGCAACCGGACGTTGTCGTCAAAACGGCTATGGTTACCACTACCTATGCAGGAGCTACTCCCGAGCTAATGGAGCAGACCGTCACAGAAGTCCTGGAGCAGAAAATCAAGGAAGTCTCCAATCTCAAGAAAATCACGTCCACTTCCAGTAATGGTGTCTCTACTATTACGGTGCAGGCCAACGAAGACGCTGACACGACAGATACCTGGAATGAACTGCGCCGCAAAGTGGAAGACGCTCAATCCCAGCTGCCAAAGGATGCAGATACACCTGTGGTCAATGATAATCTGACCCAATCCTTTATCAAATCTTACATTATCTATGGCAAAACCAAGCAGGATATTTACGGGCTAAGTGAATTAATGAATACCTGGCAGGATCAGCTGCGCTCTGTACCGGGAATTACCGAGGTCAATATTAAAGGGATTCCGGATCAGGAAGTTCGCATCAATATTGATCCAGCCAAACTGCAGCAGTACAAAATCTCATGGGAGACGGTACAGCAGGCGATCCAATCGGAGAACAACCGTGTACCTACAGGTAATCTGACTCATGATGATCGAATCTATCAGCTTACGGTAGACAAGTCTGTGGATTATACAATGCTGAATGATATTGTCGTCCAGCAGACCGAAGCAGGTATTCCGGTCTATCTTAAAGACGTTGCCAAAGTAGAGCTGACCCAGGCTAAAGAATCCCAGCTCAGCTATTATAACGGTACACCGGCTATCTCGCTGGATATCAGCAGTCAGACCGGTTCAGATGTACCGAATATGGATGCAGGATTAAGCGCTAAGATCAATTCTCTGGAAAAAACACTGCCTGCCAATGTTAAATTGGCACCACTGTTCGCCCAGAATGATCAGGTAACCAAAAACTTTAACTCTTTGATCCAGGAAATGATTATAGCGATTATCGCTGTTATCATTATTTGTACACTGGGTATGAATCTGCTGACAGCCGGATTTGTAGCGCTGGCGATACCGATCTCGATAGCACTTGGTCTGATTTTCCTACCGGGTCTGGGGATTACACTTAATCAGATTACAATTGTTGGTCTGATTATTGTACTCGGTATACTCGTAGATGATGCGGTTGTCGTTAATGACAATATTGAACGCCGGCTGTCTCATATGGGCGAGAATCCGACAGATGCTTCGATCAAAGGAACCAAGGAAGTCGCCGTTTCCATCATTACAGCGACACTTGCGACCATTTCGGCATTTCTACCGCTGATGTTCTTGCCGGGCGATATGGGAGCATTTATCCTACCGATTCCGGCTGTCATTTCTCTGTGTATGTTAGCATCCATGATTATGTCCTTGACCATTATTCCTATTTTCCGTCAATGGTATGAAGAACGTCAGATGGAAAGAGGCAAGCGGCGTGTGAACCGTCCTGCAGGCCTGTTGGGCAAGCAGATTCAGGCGGTAACCGACAGTTATGCACATCGCCTGATGCCAAGAGTACTGCAGAAGCCTCTGCTGGTAGCCTTGGTAGGTCTGATTATCAGTACGGCTGTATATGGACTTGCTGCACTGACGCCTGTTGAACTATTCCCGACTTCGGAAGAAAAACAGGTGACCGTTAATATAAGTATGTCTTCCGGTACAGCATTGGAAGAAACAGATCGCGTTGTACAGAGCATTGCTGGCTGGGTGAAAAAACAGCCAAATGTAGAAAATATTGCTTATGCTGCAGGCGGCGGAGCACCTTTGCTATTTAGCAATCTGGGTGGAAGCGGAGGTGGTGGAAGCAGCAATGGACAAATTCTTGTTGTTGGTGATGAGAATATGGATATTGAGGCCGTAACCAGCCAGTGGTCCGCTACTTTGAAAAAAGACTATCCCGGTATAGAGACCTCAGTCGAAGGGAGTGCTGTGGGTATCCCGGTAGGCAAGCCGGTATCGATACGTATTACCGGCGATAATCTGGATGAGATTCGTCAGCTGACCAATCAGATCAAGCAGGTTATTGGAGATACGCCAGGCACTTATGGCATTACCGATACGATGGGCAATGACAACTATGGACTGAATTTCTCCGTGAATAAGCAAGCTATGGATCGTTATGGAGTCACCTATGGCACATTGACCCAGACGCTACTCATGATGGGCAGCGGCATAAGCCTGGGGGACTTTGATAATGGAGAGAATCTGATTGATATGAAACTGTATCTGGATGGCTCCGATAAAGAAAGTCCGGAATCCCTGATTCAGAAAACGAATATTACCAATTCGTCCAAGGAACAAATTCCCTTATCACAGATTGTCAGTATGAAGCCTTCCTTCTCGATCCAACAGATTGATCGTTATGATCTGCAGCGAGTAAACACAGTTGAAGCCGAAGTGAATGGTCGTACAGCGACCGAAGTAATGGCAGAGATCCAGCCTAAACTGGATCAAGTTAAAATTCCGGAAGGATATACGCTCGAAGTTGGCGGCGAGACGTCAGATCAGGCAGATACGTTTGGAGATATGGGACAATTGTTTGTCGTCGCCATCTTTATTATCTTTGTTCTGATTGTTATTCAGTTCTACTCGTTGTCGATTCCATTAATCATTATGACTACCGTATACCTGGCAGCTGCCGGAGCGGTACTTGGATTGTTTATTACCCGTACTCCGATTGGTTTTATGGCGATCATGGGTATCATTGCGCTTGCCGGTATTGTCGTCCGAAACGGTATTGTATTTATCGAATTTATCGAGGATGCCCGGCATGAAGGTATGGAACTGAAAGAAGCCGTCATTCAGGCAGCATCTGCACGTTTCCGTCCTATTATTCTGACTTCATTGACGGCAATCGTAGGTATGATTCCGATCGCTACAATCGGTGAACTGCTGTTCCGTCCACTGGGCGTAGTTATTATTTTCGGTCTTATTTTCTCTACCATTCTGACACTGTTCGTTGTACCGTCACTCTATATGGTTATTGCACGTGCCAAAGACAAACGGCAGGCGCGCAAAGCGGAACGCAAACAGCAAAGAATGGATAAGCATAACTCTGCACCATCCGATTCCACATTGTAAGCGAAATGATAATAATCAAGATGCAAGAGATGCTTATGAATAGTAAATATGTCAATTGAATAGAAGCGCTTCTCCGCTGACTGAACAGACACATGGAGTGGTGCTAAAGCAGAAACAGACATCCCCCCGTCTGTTTCTGTCTATATCCTGTATTGGAGAGGAGATTCCCTATGGATAGCAAACAAAGTGTGATGGATACAGCAGATCAGCTGTTTACAGGTCGGAGCGGCAGCGCAGATATTCAGCAGGGCATATTTCGTATGTATAGTGACTATAGACTGGATGCCAAACGCAAGCTGGCCTGGTACATTGAGATGTATATGAGTACCATGTCCCAGCAGGAATTGAGTCATACGACAGATCGAAGCCTGCGACAGCAGCAGAGTGGAGCAGTAGAGAATAGACCAACTTTGCAGGAAACAGAATATCAGCTCAGTATATTGTTGATTGAGATGATGAATATCGTTATTTATGAAATGAAAGATGAGCATGGTGATCCACTCTGGAATTGGGACCAGCTCAAGCGGAAAATCCGGATCTCCAATAACAAAGTACTGCTCGAGGCTATCCAGGCTCAGGAGAATCTGTATCGTTCCAAGCTGCTGCTGCATCAGATGAAGGTATCCGACGAGTTTCGCAGGGAGTGCTGGTATTCCTTTCAGCAGATGGAAAGAGAGGTACTGGGAGAGCAGCATCGATTATATCTGGTGAAGGCCTGGCTTGATTTTATCGAACAGCAGCCGGAATTGGTTGAAGAATGCATGCAGCTGTCCGATCGTACCCACATATTGCTGCAATAGGTGATACTTCTTCCGACGACTCGTATCTAGCGTTCAATCTGTAGTCAACACAAAAAAGGAAGTACCGATTATAATATCGGTACTTCCTTTTTACTTATCTATTCGGCAGATAGTAATCATTGATTACTTCATACTATACAAAGTAGATGATCAGCATTCCTAAAAAGTGCATTCGCTATTACTTGAGCAGCTGTGCGATCAGAGAGTAAGCGATAATGATCAGGAATAGCAGTGTGATGTGGTTGAGGGAGAAGATGAACATTTTCTTGGCCCAGTCCTTGATATCATCCTTGCGATAGCTGCGTACGCTGAATACCAGCCAGAACAGGCTCAGCAGGAAAGCAACACCTGCAATATAAGGGCTCAGCGGCCAGAACATTACGCTGGATACGATCAGCAGTACCAGGTAGAAGTTCGACTGCACATACGTACGTTTGATACCTTTGACAACCGGCAGCATTGGTACTTCGGCAGCTTTGTATTCGTCAAATCGGCGAATCGCAATCGCATAGAAGTGAGGCATTTGCCAGATCAGCATCGTAGCTACGAGTGCCCAGATTTCAAAATGTCCCAGATCACTGGAAATAGCAGCCCAGCCGATCAATGGAGGTACAGCGCCTGAGATACTGCCGACTTCGGTATTATAGATCGTTCTGCGCTTGGTCCACATCGTATAAGGAACCACGTACAGGAACAGTCCCAGGAATCCGAAGAAAGCGGCGAGCGGTGAACTCAGGTAGAGCAGAATCACGCCCGAAATACTCATTGTAATCCCGATCGTCAGACCGGTTCGGGTATCCATTTTGCCGGTTACGGTTGGCCGTGTCTTGGTCCGCTCCATAATGGCATCAATATCCCGGTCATACAGATTGTTAAAAGCCCCGGCAGAGCCGATGACGAGGGAAGATCCAACAAAGGCAAGAATGATCGCCCAGATATGATCTATAAAAGATACGTTAAAGATGTAGAGCGCCATACTTAACCCGGCGAACATCGCTATAAGATTGGACTTGATAATACCCGTCTTGATCGTAGCAAAAAAGATCGCGGGCATGGAATTCACTTGTGCACTTGCACTTTGGTTTGGTTGATTATTCATCTCTGTATTTGTCACCCGTTTCGATTGTTGTGACTTTATCATAACATTTTAATTTTGAAGAATGGAAATGAAATGACTTTTTTTAAAATTACGTCATTAAATTGTGAATAATTTATTAATTTTTGCCCGGATGGATAGGAATTTAAGCAAAAGTATGCTCAAACATTAGTCAGACATCAAGATAAATTTATTCCCATTTCCACCTGAAAATCAATACATATTCCAACTAGTTCTAGTCAGTATCAGATAAAGCCGGATATACATCATATCACCGTAATCAGATATAAAGAAGCAGCTATGCAATCGGGAAAAATAATATACAAACCAAAAGCCCGACTCCACAAAAAGGGAAGGTCGGGCTAAAGCAGCAGACGGATCAAGCCATATTTACAATAAGTGAAGCAGTATTACGAATCAAGAAGCGGTATTACGGATTCAAGAAGTATTCAGGCTATATGTAATCAATATTTTATGAAGCGGAATCCGCTGAGGATCGGATAACAGGGGCTTCGTTCTGCTCTTTGATCGTCAGCCGCTTATGTGCTGCCAGCAGAAAAGGAATACCTACCGCCGTGAGCAGCGCAAGCGGAGCAAAAACGGCAATACCGCTCTGTAAGGCAAAACGATCAATCAGCAATCCACCGACTACCGGTGCGACCACGTTACCGATATTGTTGAATCCGATGGTACCAAAGTAAGTGCCTTTCCATTCGGGATGGGCAATCCGGTCGATCAGAATATCCATCATTGTAAATAGCAGCACTTCGCCTACAGTAAAAATAAACACACCGATCATAAAAGCAATCAGACTATGTGCCATGCCGAAAATCAGCAGAGAGACGGATACGAGAATATTGCCAAGAATCAGTGGAACAACAGGACGGAAGCGGCTGACGGTGCGTACTATCGGATACTGGACGATTAGCACAACAGCAGCATTCATCGCCAGCATATAGGAGAAAATGCGACTGCCATTTTCCAAATCGGGAGTCAATGACAAATACTGTGCAAGCGTTGAACTGAAATGACCGTAACCAAGCACACAAAAGGTGGTTCCGATCAACACCGGCAGGAATACCCGGTCTCTGCTAGTGATTCGAAAAGCTTCGCGAATCTTCGGCGGTGCAGCAGTCGAGAGAGCAGGCAGCGCAGCGCGGTGGACAGCAAATTGCAGTACCAGCACCAGTCCATACAGAATATACACGAATCCTGCAATCACAAATGGAAAAGTAGACTTGGCTGAGCCCAGCTGCAGGCCAAGAATAGGTCCGAATACGACACCGATATTAATAGCGGCATAGCGCAGATTAAAGACCAGCAGCTTGTGATCCGGCGGCGTAGTATCCGATAGCAGCGCGCGGGAAGCAGGTTCAAATACCGAACGGCACAGACCATTTAGTACATTCATAACAAAAAACATCCAGATTGCATGCGCGCCGGCAAATCCGAAAAATACGGCAGCCCAGCAGAACACCGAGACGAGCATTACCTTTTTGCGTCCAATCCGGTCCGAAATATAACCGCCATAGAAGCTGATCGACACACCGGCCAGTGAGCTGGCAGCGACGATAATACCTGTCAGTGTAGCGGATACGCCTAGTGTGGAGGTGAGATAGATAGCGAGGAACGGAATGCTCATTGAAGTGACGAGTCGTCCAAACATCGTCCCGACAATAATCGTCCAGGCCAGAGGATGAATCATTTTGAGGTTTTTTGCGATCATAAGCTACACTCCCATATTTTACAAAGCTTTTATTGAACTGTTATCATTGTAAGAAGAAAAAAGGCGAAGAAAAAGAGTAAGCTTTTGCATCTGCCTTTCACCTTTTATATCAAAAAATAGATAGAAAGGGGAAGAGAGGATTGGATAATGATGCTATTCAGTACTTGCAGCTATATGACAAATTGAATCCCAAACGACTGCATCATACACCGCTGTCTGTTACAGTAGCCATGCTGGCAGAAATGCTGTGCTGTACACCGCGTAATGTCAAATTCATTTTGCGGCGACTGGAGAGCAGAAACTGGATTATCTGGCAGCCAGGACGAGGCAGGGGCCATACCTCACTGTTGCAGTTTCTGTATCCGGATACGGATATGATGGAAGTACGACTCCGGCAGCTGCTGGACAAAGATCGGGTCAAAGAAGCGCTGGAGCTGATCAGTACCCTGGAAGCAGACGAACATAGCCGGGAGAAGCTGTGGAATATACTGCATATATATCTCGGTATGCACAGCGAGCAGGAAGAGAGTAACATCCAGGATGTACTGCGGATGATTCGCTATCGTTCGCTGGAGAAGCTGGATACGGCAAATGTGTTTACAGCATTTGAAGTATTTATACTAAGGCAGATCACGGATACACTACTGGCATATGATGCAGGTTCACGTCAATTCTTGCCGAGAGTGGCGCATCGCTGGGAACATAATGAAGACCACACGATCTGGACTTTTTATTTGCGTAAAGGAGTTCGCTTTCATAACGGAGCTCTGCTCACTGCCCGGGATGTACAGTATACCTGGCAGAGACTGTATAAGCAGCAAAGCAGTGCATTGTGGCTGTACCGGGACATTCGTGAAGTAGAGCAAAAGGGAGATCATGTGGTGACTTTTCACCTGCATCGCAGTAATCTGTTCTTTTTGCATCTGATCACGAATGTGTATATGGCGATTCTGCCTGCACATATGGAGCAGGAGGAATGTCGCATCGGCAGTGGACCTTTTCGAATATCCGAGCTGACCGCGAACAAGCTGTCTTTGCTGGCATTTGACGATTATTATGGACTGCGCCCGGTGCTGGATCGGGTAGATGTCTGGTTTATGCCGGAACAGGGTCATAATGGCCGCCTCTACCAGCTGAGCGAGCGGGATGATCAGATGGTGAGCCGCCAGATTAATCATCCGGTGCTGGGATGTCGTTATCTGCGTTTTGATTTTCGTAAGCCTGGAATTCAGCATCAACGTCATTTTCGCGAGTGCATCCGTCATCTGTATGATGGACAGAGAATGATGCGCGAGCTGGGTGGTGACCGTATTGCACCAGCCCACAGTCTGCTTCCCTGGAAAAGCGCGGATTATCATGCTGCACAGGAAGGATCACTGGCTGTGGCTGAGCTGCTGCTGCGACAGAGCGGATATGATGGCAGCGAACTCGGTATTTCTTTTCTGGATAAAAAAGAAGAGCAGATCGAAGCACAATGGCTGCAGCAGCAGGCTGCCCAGATTGGTCTGCGTCTTCGGCTTCTGCCTTGTACACAAGCCTATGGTACGATGCTATACGGCAGGGATAGAGGAGAAATCATGCTCGGTATGGAAATACTGGAGGACGACTGGGAATGGGATATGATTAATTTTTTTGGCAATGAAGGCAATTACCTGTATCATGCTCTGGGCAATGAGCAGCAGCTTCAGCTGAAAAAGATGCTGGAAGGAATTATGCAGCTGGAGCAGGAGGAGCGTGAGGTTGTACTGGATCAGGTCGAGCGGCTGATGAGAGAAGAGAACTGGGTCATATACGGCAATCATCTGAATCAGCAAGCCTATTTCAATCGCAATCTGTATGGGCTGCATATCGAGTCGTTCGGATTTCCGAATCTGTCGGCGCTCTGGATCAGGAAGAAATAAGGAAGAGGTGTCAGCGATGACAGCTGTAGAGATATTGGATGTATTTAACGAACAGATGCAAAAGACAGGTACAGCTACACGAGAAGAAGTCCATGCTCAGGGATTGTGGCATCAGACATTTCACTGTTGGATCGTTTCCGGTTCGGCCGAAACAGGCTGGAAGTTGCTGTTTCAGCTGCGTCACCCGGACAAGGAGACTTTTCCCGATAAGCTGGATACATCCAGTGCCGGGCATTTGATGACAGGCGAGTCACCGGAAGATGGGGTACGCGAACTGGAAGAGGAGTTGGGTCTGGCCGTGACATTTGCGGAGTTGACCTACTGCGGCATGCATAGGGAGGAATACCGGATCTCGGAGCATTACATGGATCGGGAATTCACACATGTCTATCTGTATGCCTGTGATCGTTCTCTGGAAGATTATCAGGTACAGCATAGTGAAGTGACAGGATTGTTCTGGATCGCAGCCGAATCATTCCGCGCCTTAATCAGCGGTAAAGGTAAAGCTATAACAGCGGAAGGCGTTATTTATCCGGATGCAGAACAATCTCCGGTAATACAGGAGCGCTCTGTCAGTCTGGACGACTTCACTGCCAATACAGAAGCATATTATAATTTATTATTTCATGCGCTGGGGTATAAATAAGCGGTAAAGGTCTAAGTTAAAGTTCGGTAAAACATTGTATAAGTCCATTTTGGGAAGCATAAAAGAGCAATTTCTGTAGAAATTCCTGCTTTTTTCTCTATTTATTGTCGATAAACAATATACAATAGAAAATATAGGGTAAATACATCAAAGACATGACTCTTTGTATAGTGAAGAGGCAGCAGAACAGATATCTCTTATGAAGTGGGGGTAAAACATGATTTATTTTATCAAAAAAAATAAAGTGGATCAGCTGCCTGAAGACAGCAGAGAGCTGGATAATCATCTTCAGCAGATGGTCCAGGATAATGAAGCGATTCTGATCGACAGAATACCAGCTGAGATGCAGATGCAGAGTATGGAGCTCCTGCTGGGTAATCCTGCATTCACATTAATTCATATTCAGGAATCCCATATTGATCGTTTTATCCGTTCACCTCTTCATGGTCATGCCAGTGAGGTATACCAGGAATCCCTGGATATCGTGACCAGTTATATACGGGATCTGCAATTCGAGATTGAAAAAGGAGCATCAGCGCTGGCCAATTACCAGCAGGGCGAAAAAGCGGGCATGGTCAAAGACAGTCTGCGGCGGGCACTCAGCAATCTTGGTGAGCGGCGCGAGGTGACTAGCATGATTTTACAGGAGCTGCATCACCGTTTGGGCAAACAGGCCGAGCGGGAGAACAGCAGACCGAGCGAGCGCTTTACCGATAATGAATGGAATGCCTGATTCAGCAGCAGATGGCATTACAAAATAGACACCGTCCGATTAATGGACGGTGTCTATTTTTGCCTTTTGAGAGGATATGCATACAGCTCTGCAGAGCGTGTAAAGTATAAGTACTTGGCGTGGATAATGATGATCTATTGTATTTAGCGGCTGCGCAGTGATCCGAGCAGTAGACGCAGTGGCTGCCATGTATGGTGCTCTTTGTTATGTTTTACTTCGAGTTCCATAACTTGACCGGTGAATGTACCTACATCATCGGTGTCTCCTGTAGCCTTGAAGCCAAGCAGCTGAGCAAAACGCTGGCCATTTAGATCTTCCGTATGAATACTGATCATGACCTTTTCATAATGAAACCGCTGATGAAGATAATCGAGCAGTAGAGGGAAGAACTGACTACCATATCCTCTGCCCTGAAATTGGGCGTCGATCATAAAGCGTTCAATCCATAGACTGTCACTTTCTTCGCAATACCAGCCATACATCGCATAACCGACCAGCATCACGCCATCATACAGACACACAGAAGTCGCATTGTATTCATATTTGGACTCGGCAAGCGAGAAGGCATTACTCTCCATATAGGGGCGCTGGGCTTCTGTAACCTGCAGCGCAGCCGCAGCACGCCAATTCATTTCTGTTACTTCCTTGATCATCAAACTCATGTTACCCCATCCTTCTTTCCATTCATTTTCCCCTTTTGAATGGGTTGGCGACTATAGTAGGGTGACAGTTAAGCCACTACCTTTAATCCCACAACGTATCCAATGGATACGAAAAGTACCGTCCATATTGCGGCACCAATCACACAAATTAACAAATACTTACGAAAAGGCATGGCACTGATCCCGGCGATATAGCCGGCTGCGTGACGAACGCCCGGAATAAAATAAGAGAAGAGCACAGTCCAGATCCCGTAGCGGGTAAACCATTTCTGTACCCGGTCAAATCGCTTGGGATTCAGCCCGACCCATTTGCCGTATTTATCCACGACTTTGAAGCCCAGCTTGTTGCCGATGGTGTAACTAACCATCATCCCCGCAACAGAACCTATAAAGCTGAATAAGATAGACAGAAGATAACTCAGTACCCCTGTTGAAGACAGATACCCGATGAACAGCATGAGCGTCTCATCGGGTATAGGCAGACCGATAATACCAAGCGCGAGCAGTACTGTAATAGCAATATAACCGTATTGGGAGATATATTCTGCTGCAATTTCCATATGCTCACTTCCTCACCATTTTATTTTTGAAGGCGGGAAATGGGATACGACTGATCATCAGCAGCGACATGACGGCCATCAATATAATTGTCCAATAACTGGGTAGATCGGGACCTGACAAGGAAGAAAGTGCAAGTAGCGTCCCGGCAGCTGTAATTGGCAGCCCGGTGAATCCGTTGACCGATCCAGAGATATTAAATCGAGCCAGGCGCAGTGCACCGCAGATCACGAACAGAATAACGGCTGCCGGACCGAGCCAGCGGTCATCGTCCAGCTGATACAGCAGAACGAGTATAGCCGGAGCAGCACCAAAGGAGATCAGGTCTGCCAGAGAATCCAGCTGTTTGCCAAATTCACTCGGGCAATGAAGCAGACGGGCGAGCAGGCCGTCGAGTACATCAAAGATAGCCGCCATGGCGATCCAGATCAGTGCAAGTCGGTAATGTCCATTAATAGTAAGTAGTATCGAAGCTGTACCTGCACCAAGATTCAGCACAGTACACAGCGTAGGTAACCATGTCGGGTTCATAGAAATTGTTATCCTTTCTTCATGCAAAATGGCAGCATCAGGTAGCGTTTGAACCGATTAAGAGGTTAGCTCGAACCGATATCCCGTACCAATAACCGTACGAATATGATGCGATTCGTAACCAAGTTTGGCACGGAGCTTTTTAATATGAGAATCAACAACCCGGGTATCCCCTTCAAATTCAAGACCCCATACCCGATTCAAAATGGAATCCCGGGAAATAACAATATTTTTGTTCTGAATAAGCAGGAGCAGTAAATCGTATTCCTTGGGTGTCAGCTCGATCTGGGAACCATCTACTTCCAATCGGTGTGCCAGTGTATTAAGCACAGCCGATCCGAATGTAACCATATGTCCTTGTGGCTGATAGTTCTCGGTCACCCGTTTCATGAGCGAGTTGGCGCGGGCGATCAGTACTTTGGGACTGAAGGGCTTAGTGACATAGTCATCTGCCCCCAGTTCGAATCCCAGCACCTTGTCCTGATCGGCAGATTTGGCAGTCAGCAGAATAATCGGTACTCCTGAACGGGTACGTACCTGACGACAGACTTCGAACCCATCCATCCGGGGCATCATGATATCGAGAATGACCAGTTCAGGTTGCAGCGTATCCAACCACTCTAGCGCATCCAGTCCGTTATCGGCTTCATGAACTTCCCAGCCATCCTGTTCAAAATAATCCGCCACTACTTCGCGTATCCGCGCCTCATCTTCGATCAGAAGCACTTTTTTTGCCATTGTGCATCCCTCTTTCTATATCAAAATGAAACCTATCGTTCAAAAATAATGGAGAAGCAGACACCCTTTTCCCGGTTGTGTACTTCATAATAGAAACCATGCAGATCCAGAATCTGCCGTGAAATCGACAATCCGAGTCCGGTTCCGCCGGTCTGACGATTACGTGAAGCTTCGCCGCGATAGAATCGCTCCCAGATCTGGATCAATTGATCCTCTGGTATAGGCTCACCCTTGTTCTCTACAGAGAAACGAGTGGAGTGCGGCTCGCTGACCATCTCAATCACAATCGTACTGCCCTCATCCGCATGCCGTATTGCATTAACAATGAAATTGCGAATAACCTGTTCAATCCAGTCCGGATCGGCTAGTACAGGTAGTTCATTAACCGGAATAATCATAATTTCCAGCTGACGGGCCTGCAATAGATGGACGAGTCGATCTGCGACTTTCTCTGTCAGCTCGCTGAGCATAAAGGAGGTCGTATGCAGCCGGATCGTTCCCGACTCCAGTCGTGCCAGATCCAGCATATCCTTGATCAGCATTTCCATTTTGTCTGCTTCTTCAATAATGACGGAGATATAATGATCCTGTTTATTGATATTAACCCCGTCCTGCAGTCCTTCCGCAAAACTTTTGACAATACTGAGCGGTGTTTTGAGTTCATGGGAAGCATTGGTGAAGAAGCTCTGCTGCATCATCTCGATTTTTTGCTTTTGTTCCATATCCTGCTGCAGCTGCTGGTTGGCTTCCTGAAGCTCCCGCAGTGCCCGGTCCAGGCTAATAGACATCGTATACATACTGCTGGCGAGACTGCCCAATTCATCATTTTGCCGAACAGGAGGTGCATCTACGCTAAAGTCGAGTTTGACGATCCGCTTGGCCATCGCATTCAGTGCAATGAGCGGTCTTGTAATAATTTTGGAGAAAAATAAGGACAAAATCAGGATCAATATAAAGCCGCCGATGCCAAGATAGAGATAGAACCAGCGCAATGCTTCTGTGGTATCACTAATCTCCTGCAGAGACGTAAGAGCGAACAGCAGCTCCACTTCCTGGTTGGAGCGTTTGACCGGTTGAATCATAATGACATTGTGTGTTCCACTCCAGGATTCGGTCCACTCATACTGCAGCGGCTTCATTGCCAGCAGCTGCTCCTGTTGACTATCCGATAATGGAAAGGCGCGATACAGTGCTTCCATGAGCAGTCCCTGTCGCTGGTTCCAATTCTTGGGCGTAGGTAGCACCATCTCGGTAACCGTACCGGAGATGTCCGGCATGTAAGATGCAGTCCATGGTTGATGCTTTTCGATTTGTTCCGGTGTAAATACGATTTGGGACTGGCTCACCTGAGCGTCTGCATTTCCCCACAGATCCAGTTTGTCACCTGTACGAATATTCAGCGCCCGATAGGAATCTTCATTTAGATTCATGTAGAGCGAGAGGGAGACAGATACCTTTTGCCCGTTATCCTTGCGAAGAACCAGGTGATAGGGATCTTCCAGCACCATCTGTCCATCCATGTTCACGATAGTCAGTTGACTTTTATTACGGTTCATAAACTGAAGGACTTCATTGGACATCTTTCTGGAATTATCGCCAGACTTCGTATAGACAGCAGCAAGCTTCTCCAGATCGTTCTCTGCTTTATTGACTTTGTGCTCTTCATAGAAGTTGTTGAAAAATAACAATTGGCTAAGAATAACCATCCCGTAAAAGCATACAAAAAACAGAACGGTCATTAGAAAAAGCTTGAACGTAATACTGCGATTTTTCATAGATTCTCCTTCATCCATCCATATTCCGGATAGCGTTATCTATCCTTAAGAATATCATTGGATTAGCGGGATTAGTGATCTTTTCGCACCACACGGGTATTGGCCAGGAATAATGAAGCGATCAATACAAGAATAGCCATCGACCACCAGAAAGTGCTGAGCGCCTCGTCATGATCCACAATAATCAGCCGTACAATCGCCGTAATCCCGATATAGATAAAATAGCGCAGCGGGAAATGAAAATTGGATTTGAAATATTTGACGATCAAAGCGATAAATTCAAAATATAAAAAGAACACAAGCAACTCGTCGGTGAAAGCAAAATAACTGTCAATCTCTTCAGAAGATAATATAACCGATGAGAAGATACTCCATGTTTCTTTCATCAACAGTACACTTAGTACAATCGCCATCAAGAACAAGCTGATATTGAGTACGATCTGCAGCAGTTCCGGCAGTTTACGCGTTTGCATCATAATAAATTTCATTTTCATTGTTCATCTCTCCTGTGAGCTATTCGCTTAGCTCATTGATTAACTAACTTTATTGTAAAGGTACGATTTGTCCTCCGTGTGTCCTATACAAAACCGCTTTTATAAAATTAATGAAGCAACAATACATCATTTCAAAGTATATACAGGCTGATTTGTAATTGACTTTGCTGATGGCTTATGCAGGGGCTTGACACCTATATGGTATTATAGAAACGCGAATGTACTGATTTTAGTATCCTGTTCATCAACGATGAAGCTGGAAATGATCAGACAGTATATATACCAGAACAGGGCACAGGAGGAACAATATGTACCAGTATAGTGATCAGAAATATGAATCGGTTCGTTTTGATGGACAGGATCTGAGATACGGAGAGATTGTACGCTGTACATTTCAGAATTGTACATTTATGAATACAGCCATGGACGAGATTGACACCAGTCACTGCCGGTTTATCGAATGTGATTTTCGCGGAGTGACGCTGAATGGATCGATTCATACGGAGTCTGCTTTTGAGAACTGCCGATTTGGTGGAGCGAATCTGTTTGCTGCCAAATTCAGTATGTGCAAAATGACGGGTTCGGATTTTGCCGGAGCACAGATGGATGGTATTACACTGAATGGGGGAGACTGGGCATACACCAATCTGAGTCATATCAAACTGGGACGCCAGGATCTGCGAGGCATCCGGTTCTATGAAACCGACTTTTCCAATACCGATCTTGCCAAAGCAGATTTGCGCGATTGTGATATGACCGGAGCCAGTCTGGCCGGGACCAAGCTGCAGGGAGCCGATCTGCGTGGTGCAATATTGGAAGGGATTGATCTGAAGTCGATCAATGTGCAGGGTGCACGGATGGATCGGGAGCAGGCAGTGCTATTTATGCGGTCGTATGGTGCCAAGGTAGATTAGACGCCGGGTATATTCCTTTGACAGGGGTTGCCTTCCCGGAAACCGCATCGTGATTCGTGGTTTATTGTAATATGGCTTGTTATGGATCACCTTATCCATGGTGACTTTTGCTTCATTTAAGATATAAAAGAATAAGAGTACGTCTTCCGGTTAAGTCTGGATATCCTCTAAGTAAAGTATTGGAGATGAGGATGTTCAGGCTTAACGTTCGTACGTACTCTTATTTATGTTCATTAAAAAGTGATTTACAGATAAGCATGGATATCTAACAGCGACCGCTGAATACTCTGCTGATTACATAGACAGTTGGTTGTACCATTCGTTATTAACGGGTTCGAGCCACTGGGTCTCGCCGGGAGTAATTGCCAGATGAACGAACCAGCTGTCATTGGTGGCGCCGTGCCAGTGTTTGACATTGGGTGGAATATTGATTACATCGCCGGTTGTGATTAAGCGGGCAGCTTTGCCTTCTTCCTGATACCAGCCTTCGCCGCCGGTCACGAGCAGTACCTGGCCGACATTATGACTGTGCCAGTTATTGCGTGCTCCCGGTGCAAAAGTCACATTACCAATAACAGCGTTCAGTGGAGCGGGATCGGTGGATACCATTTGCAGATAGGCATCTCCGACAAAATAGGCGGCATTTGCTTTTTGTCCGAGTGGAAAGATCGTGCTGTTGTTCAAGTGTTCGTTTTTCATAGGGTATCCCTGCTTTCTATTCGTTTGGATAGATTTCTTTGGCGATATTGAATGCAGACCAGGCTTTTGGCCATCCGGCATAAAAAGAAAGATGGGTGATCATCTCTGCAATCTCATCTCGTGTTATACCATTGGCTTTCGCTCTGTGCAAGTGAGGCGTTAGTTGTTCGAAATGACCTCCGACAATTAGCGCGGAGACAGTAATCATACTACGGTCACGTAGAGATAGCTCCTTTTCCCGTGACCAAACTTCACCGAATAGAACATCATCATTCAGTTCGGCAAATTTGGGTGCAAATTCGCCTAATATATCTCTGCCTGCGGTTTGTTTCTCTGCCATTATTACTCCTCCATTCTGGATTCCTGCTATGCTGCTTATGAGGCGCATCTGCTAACTATTATAGAACCGTTACACACTTGCGCAATTGTTAGATTGGCGGAATCTGTCCATTAATGAACAAAATGGAGAAAGGTGTTGATTTATTTGCCCTAGATAACCGCTCTACTTCTCTGTGCGGTCAAACTTGGCCAAACTGCGTTTGGACTTTTTGGAGAAAGAGATCTGCGGCTGCGGAAAATATTTGGTGCTTTTTCCAGACCATATTGAGTCCAGATTCCAATCTTGGCTCCAGCGGTCTAAAACAGAGGTTGCTGTCTGCAGAAGTATTAACTATTTTATCAAGAACGATAGCATAACCGATCCCTTCATCCACCATAATCGCAGCATTGTAAGCCAAATTATAGGTAGTAACGACATTCAACTTATCAAAATCCTCGCCAAACCAGTCCGCAAATTCATTATGGGAAAAGGTTTTTTTCATTACCTGACGAGAGCAAATGACAGGAACATTTAATAAATCAGCAGGCCGAATAATGTCTTGACGGGCGAGTGGGCTGTCTCTGCGCATTATTACACCCCACACATCGTGGACCGGAATATGGATATGATTATATTTGGATAAATCGGCAGGTTGAATAAGAATCCCAAAATCAAGTAGCCCTTTGTCGAGCCTTTCCGCCACATCATCTTCATTTCCACTGTACAGATGATAGCGGATATGAGGATGAGTGGACTGCAAATTTTTGATGACCCGAGCGATCTGCCTCATGGCATCCGTCTCCCCGCCGCCGATATACACATCTCCTCTTACCGTTTCTTCCATTGAGCTGAACTCGGCTTCCAATTTGGTGACCATATCGACCAGTTCTTCTGCTCGCTTACGCAAAAGCAAGCCTTCATCTGTAAGCATAATACTATGGCTGCTACGCACAAATAGTTTTTTGCCGAGTTCCTGTTCCAGATCTTTCAGCTGTCTGGATACTGTAGGCTGAGTAATATGCAGAAAATCAGCTGCAGCTGTAATACTTCCTTCTCTGGCTACCGCAAGAAAATAGCGCAATACCCTTAGTTCCATACCGATTCCTCCCTTATAAGGGAGGAGTATACCTACATAATACATGCCTGTAAAGCATATCTAGATATTAGATATAAGCAATAGGACATAACTGAAAATTGTTTTAGAATAGGCAGCAGAGGAGAGCATACAATCTTTTGGGACATTAAAGTGAGAAAGCAACTATTCAAATTGGAGAGGATGATATTTACAAATGAGAAAAAAATGGATGAGCAGCCCTCTGCTTAAACTGGCAGGATTAGGATTATTGTTGGTTACAACGGTCGGTGCAGCAGGAGCAGCAGAGGAAAAGGTTGTAACTTCAGCACCAGCACCACGTCAACAAGTTTGGGACAAGACGTTTCCTGCCAACAAGCAGGTAACGCTTCAAAAAGTCTCCTATACCAACAGACTGGGGATCAAAATAGTTGCCGATATGTATTTCCCAAAAAATATGAATAAGACACAGAAATCTGCCGCCCTGATCGTTGGTCCTCCGTTCACCGGCGTAAAGGAACAGACTGCTGGTCTATACGCCCAGGAGATGGCGGCACGCGGTTTTGTTACGCTCGCGTTTGATCCTTCTTATACCGGTGAGAGTGGTGGACAGCCGCGTAATATTGCAGTTCCTGACATTATGGTGGAAGACTTTAGCGCTGCAGTGGACTTTTTGGGAACACGTCCATTTGTGGATCATAACCGGATCGGTGTAATCGGGGTATGTGCTAGCGGCGGATTTGCCCTCAGTGCTGCGCAGCTGGACCCAAGGCTTCAGGCAATTGCGACGGTGAGCATGTACGATATGGGACGTGCTTATCGGGAAGGCATGGGATTGGCTGCGATTCCAGAGGAAAGAATGACTGAAGCAGAACGCTCTAAAGCACTTCAGGAAGCTGCTGAGCAGCGCTGGACCGAAATTGGAAGTGGAAAATCCCAATATGGCACAGGCTCTGCTGTGGAGATGAAGCCTTCGCAGCAAGCGGCGGCTGCAGAATTTGCTGAATATTACGGTACGCCAAGAGGACAGCATCCCCGCTCCATGCCTTACAGCATGACCAGCACTGGAGCATTGATGAATTTCTTCCCGATGGAACAGCTCGGCAAGATTACCCCGCGTCCGCTCCTGCTGATTGCAGGTGAGAATGCGCATTCCAGATATTATAGCGACGATGCCTACCAACTGGCTGCCGAACCGAAAGAGCTCTATATTGTTCCGGGTGCAGGACATGTCGATCTGTATGACAAAAAAGAGTATATCCCGTTCAGCAAGCTGGAGTCTTTCTTTAACGAGAATTTGAAGAAGAAGTAAGAAGGAGATTCGATCCCGCCAAGGGATTGGGCTCCAAATCATATGCAATCAAGCGGAAGTGTGAATCCTGCCAGCCTTATGAGGATTCACACTTCTGTATTTTCAAGAAAGAAGGAATCGTATTCTATGTATAAACAAAATCATTTGCTTATCCTGATCTTAATGATAGGCGCTTTTGGCATTATCAATACAGAAATGGGCGTTATCGGGATACTGCCTTATATTACCGAGCATTTTGATATCAGTGTATCAAAAGCAGGATGGCTGGTCAGTCTGTTTGCGCTCACCGTAGCTGTCTCAGGGCCGACCATGCCGCTCTTTTTTTCGGGAATGAATCGCAAGAAAGCGATGCTGCTGGTACTGGGAGTTTTCGTAGTGAGCAATATCGTCTCCATATTTACATCGAATTTTGCAGTCGCTATGATTGCACGCGTGATTCCGGCTATTTTTCATCCTATTTATTTTTCGGCGGCCTTTACGATAGCGGCGGAATCTGTTCGCAAAGAAGAAGCGCCAAAAGCAGTCTCCAAAGTCTTTATTGGAGTGTCGGCAGGTATGGTACTCGGCGTACCGATCGCGAGTTTCCTTGCCAGTGCCCTTTCCTATCAACTCTCGATGTCTTTTTTCGCAATCGTCAATGCAATCGTATTGGTCGCTATGCTGGCTTTTTTTCCTTCGATGCCTGTGAACGAAAAACTTTCGTATGGATCCCAGCTCTCCGTATTAAAAAGGCCCGTCATATGGCTTTCGATCGGTGCGGTCATTTTGCTGAATTCGGCAGTGTTTGGGGTATACAGCTATCTAGCGGAGTATCTCGGAACTGTTACTCGGATGTCCGGCAGTTGGATCAGCATTATGCTGGTAGTATTCGGGGGAGCGAATATTATAGGCAATATTGTGGCAGGCAAGCTGCTTACAAATAATGCCAACCAATCCGTCGTTGTATTTCCTTTTGTATTGGGGTTCGTTTATTTCCTGTTATTGTTGTTGGGACAATTCACAATACCTATGGCTATCATTACTTTGTTTTGGGGAATACTGGCCGGTATCGCGGGCAATATCAATCAGTACTGGATTACTTCCGCAGCACGGAAAGCGCCCGCATTTGCCAACGGTCTATTTTTGGCTTCCGTGAACCTGGGTACTACGATAGGAACAGCGGCAGGTGGACTGTTTATCTCGGCATGGGGGAGCCCATACATTGTATGGGTAGGCATCCTGTCGCTGATATTAAGTGCAGTGTTCATTATACTCAGAGTCTTGCTGCATGATACGACCAAGTCAGTGTCCGGGCAATAAAACTGTTCCGCAATCTGCATACTCGCTATAGGATTGCACAGCCGCTCGACCTTCTGCGGTGAAGAGATATAGGGGCTCAGGCGTTAAGAGCTTTTTCATACTGTTCCTTCAACCGTTTAATATCGGTTCGAGGCGGAGCGCCGAATGAGCGGGAATATTCACGGCTAAATTGGGATGCGCTCTCGTATCCAACACGAAAGGCTACGTCCGCCGCATCTGCCGATTCGGCCAGCAGCAGACGACGCGCTTCTTGCAGACGAATCTGCTTCTGGAATTGCAGCGGACTCATCGCGGTCACTTCCTTGAAGTTACGATGAAAGGAAGAAACACTCATATTCGCCAGCTCGGCTAATTCTTCAATACGAAGCGGCTGATTATAATGGTGGGTAATCTGCTCGATCGCATCCCTTATGCGGTACGTACTGGTACCTTCCACGGCAATCTGTGCCAGTGTAGAACCATACGGTCCCTGCAATAATCGGTACAATATCTCTTTGCTGCACATTGGAGCGAGAAAAGGAATATCCTGTGGCCGATCCAGCAGACGCGTCAACCGCAGAACCGCATCCAGCAGCTCGGACTGAATATCGCCTACAAACAAGGCACGGCTGGTATGTTCTCTGGATACCGGTGGCAGTTCAAAATTGTTCAGTACCTCGATAATCTCATTTTGCGTAAATTCCAGCTTGAAAGCCAAATAAGGTTCATCCGGTGTAGCCTGAATCACCTGGCCGACCACTGGCAGATTCATCGTAGCGACCAGAAAATCGGAAGGACCGTAATTATAGCGTTCTTTTGCCAAAAATATATCTTTATGTCCATTGGAAATATAACAGAAACATGGATTATATACGGTATGAGCAGGCTCAGTAGTATGAGAGTAACGGATCAGAAACAAGGAAGGAATAGCTGTGTGTTGTGCTCCTTCCTCCGTGCAGTGTCGCCGGATCAGATTGGTCATTTCTATTTGTTGCATCAGCATAGGATCAGTCATAGTTACCTCCTCTGTAAAAGTGTAATAGGAATTATTTGTTTATTATACGCTGATTACAATTGGGATGTTAATCCCCATAAGAGAAATAGGCAATCATTTAAGACGATTAAGATAACGGCCCGGCTTCCATATACGGCATAATGAATCCATAGCCACAACAATCATCCAAGGAGGAGAAGCGAATGGAGAAATTTACCGAATGGCTCGACAAAGCCATGATTCGCAGGCTGACGGATATGATTGCTCTGGAACAGGAGGCTGTTTTTAAAGAAATCTACCAGAGCTCTCTTCGCAAGTTGTATTCTAGATATAGTTGATCCCAATCATCTAGAGATCGGCATGGGCAGTGTACTGTTATGATGAAGTAATCCTAGCGAAATTCTTATACACTGCCAGCAGTATGCAGAACAACTACCTGGCAACAACAGGCATAACACGTAACCACCATCTACCAAAGGAGTGTGTAACATTATGGAATATACGAAACTTGGAAATACAGGTCTGGATGTATCGCGAATCTGTCTGGGATGTATGGGGTTCGGAGATCCGGGGCGCTGGACGCATCCCTGGGTGCTGAATGAAGAGAATAGCCGTCCAATTATCAAAAAGGCACTGGATCTGGGAATCAACTTTTTTGACACCGCGAATATCTATTCTACGGGAGCGAGTGAGGAAGTAGTGGGACGCGCACTCAAGGAATACGCCAATCGGGATGAAATTGTCCTTGCGACCAAAGTATTTATACGTATGCATGAAGGTCCCAATGGAGCAGGTCTTTCCCGCAAAGCGATTATGAGCGAGATCGACAAAAGCCTGAAACGTCTCGGAACTGATTATGTTGATTTGTATCAGATCCATCGCTGGGATTACAATACGCCGATTGAGGAGACGATGGAAGCACTACACGATCTGGTCAAAGCAGGCAAAGTGAGATATATCGGCGCATCCGCCATGTATGCATGGCAGTTCCTCAAAGCGCTCAATGTAGCAGAACGCAATAACTGGACACGCTTTGTATCGATGCAGGATCACCTGAATCTGCTGTACCGTGAAGAAGAACGCGAGATGCTGCCACTATGCCGGGCAGAAGGTATCGGCGTCATTCCATACAGTCCGCTCGCTTCGGGACGTCTGACTCGTGATCCGGAGACTATCACCCACCGCTCGGAGACGGATCAGATACAGCGATCCAAGTATGACAAAACCGCCGATCAGGACCGGGTTATCGTGGAACGTGTTGCCCAGCTGGCTGATAAATACAGCGTACCGCGTGTACAAATTGCGATAGCATGGCTACTGCAAAAGACTCCGGTTACTGCTCCGATTATCGGTGCGACCAAGCTATCCCATCTGGATGATGCAGTCGCTGCTCTTGACGTTACATTGACCGCAGAAGACGTAGCGTTTCTGGAAGAACCGTATGTACCGCATGCAATTGTGGGATTTAATTAATGTACGAGGCTTAATTATTGTTCAAGGCTTGAATAGAAGAAGGATAATGAAAAGGCAATGAATTACGCATTAAAGAGAAAAGTATAGATAAATCAATGATTATTGAGGCGTACGAATAGTATGCCTCTTTTTTAAGTTGTCTTCCAAAAAAATTCCGAAAATAAAAATTAAGAAGAGTTTTGAATGAACAATTTTCAATTAGAAATATTGAACCTACCTACTAAAATAAAAATTCAATATATGAAAAATTCACAATAATAAAACACATATTACCTAGATACCTCGTACGATACGCAAACCAACCACCACTATAAAATAAAAAAGAAAATATCTCATTTCTTAACAAGATGCAACAAAAATAATTGAATTGAATACATTTTCATAATCAGGATATATATTCACCATACTTATACCCTGTTCATCTTCACTACTATAGAGGAGAATAACCACATACATAACAGACCAACGAAGGAGCTTTCCTATAATGAGTGACACATTTCTTAATTTAACATGCAGTTGCGGAAGTAACCCAGAGGTATACCCCCAGCTGGATAAGGGGTATGATATATTTGCTTTTGAAAGTGCAGTAAGCTGGGTAGAAGCTTTTACCGCAGATGAAAAGAACTCCGAAAATCCACCTCACTGGATACTAAGAGATCATCGACCTCGGATAGGAGAAGAAGTTGTAATCGAAGTGACATTCCCGTTCAATTACGAACCGGGAGATACCTTCTGGGGATTGTTCTCGCCACCTTACTCCTTTATAAATGGATGGGAACACAGCAAACAGGATGAAATTAATCAGTCCGCTTTTATCCAAAGCCAATTTCTATCGATAATTGATCGCAGTGAGAGGAGTGCCCGAATCAGGACACAAACCCAAAAAGTATACCTGCTACCAGAGATCGGAACTCATTTGAAAGAGCAAGACGGAAGTGGTTATTTGAAAGAAATGGGAATGTTCAGTGGACTTCATCTGGATCGATTCGACGATTGGCTTTACTTTACAGATGGAGCCCAAGGAGATATAGGTATCTGGGCACTTCTGCATATAAGAGAAAATGACTATTATCTGGTAGCCTATGGCGATTGGGACTTTCATAGAGATTATATATACGGTGGCAATTTACGAGTACCTTCAGAAGAAGTGGATCTGCTGATCAGTCAGGCGAAAGTGACAGGGTAGCTCAGCTCACGTCAACAGCATCTACCAGATTGCAGTATAAGACAGGATACGTTAATATTTAAAACATTATAAAGCCGCAGGCTATGGAAAAGCTTCCTTCTACTATTGGGGACCGGACACCGGGGACATTGTCTACCGGGCCGGTAAATCAGCGTTTCCGCTCTCCTGCGGTTTTTTGTGTTTTCTTTAACATGTATCTGCAAACGATATATTCTTCCTCGAATGTATATTCGCCATACTTGTGCCCTGTTCGCTTCAACCGACATCACGTACACTAAGAGTATAGATAAATCGCAGGCTATTGGAAGACTTCCTTCTAAACACATCCAAAGTATAGTGTTCCAGCTCTCCTGCGGGATATCGTCAACGTATAGCTTATTACTTACTATAATGTGCAACCCAAGCGATTCTTCAAACAACTCTATACTGTTATCACCTGATAGATATGAATTCCAACAACCGGTCATGCAAGTGATCCCATTTTAGAATATCAAATAAGCTGCAGGCTATCGGAATGCTTCCTTCTACCACCCTTGAACCAGCGTTCCGGCTCTCCTGCAGTTTTTCCTTAACAAGGAGGCTTTACATATGAATATACAAAATCCCCATATCGCTATACCGTCACCAATTATTAATCCGATTCTGCTGCGCCGCAGTCAGAAAATTATACTTTCTTCACAGCATTCCATAGCACAGCCGATGTCCGATCCAGCTATACTCGCGAGTCTGCTCAAAAATATCGAAAGTCTGGGCTACACCTTTTCCCCGGAATTGGTACAGGCAGCCCTTCAGCTAAATAAAATTGAACTTACTGAGCTGTATCAATCCATAATACCAGTGCTGCAGAAGATGCTGGGCGCTCATGTACAGCATCGACCGATGTATCCGAATTTTCCCGATCAGGTTATGGAATCTTCCGAAGTGGAGCTGTATCTGAATGCCGTTATTCATTATATGTATGGCACATTCCCGGACACAGAGATCAAGCAACGTCCTCTTAGCCTGGATCACAAAAAGCTTAAAGTGATCGGTCTGGGTACTGAGCAGGAATCGCTGCAGATGATGCGCAATCTGACTGCTGCCAACGGTTCACTTTCCGAAGAGGATAAAGAGGATCTAAAGGCTGCTCTCCAGCATATTTCCGATGTGAACATGCTTCTGCCAGAAGAAATCCCCTATAAGGAAAATGCAGCTTGGATCGCCTCGGTTCTACTGGAGGAAGGACTGGCAAGTATAGAGCGGTTATCACGTTACTTCCGTACCGCTACGGATGTACTGCGCCTCGCAGCAGGACTGTCGGGTCTGGATACAAGCTTATACTGGGCCAAACGTATTCCGGAGCTGACCCAGCCTTTTCAAAATATGTACAATTTGAATCAGAGTATGCAGGTACAGATGACCAATAACCAGGCAGCGCTACCTGTCTATCATTTCCGTAAATTTAAGCGCGCGGAGCGACGTCTGCTGCTCGGACTACTGGAAAAGACAACAGCGCCGCTGGAAGATATGCTGCTATACCGGGAATTATGGAAACGTCTTGGCGAGATTCTTCATCCTGGGGAAATGCGCAACCGTTATCCTGTAGCATTCGAAGCCTTTACCCGACTACGCCGGGAGAAACAAATTCCAACCTTCCGTAGTGAAGTGGAACAAGGACTGCAGACGAGGGATATAGCTGTACTCTCTACACTTGCTTCCCGTCCGGGTGAACTGGCACGACGATTGGATCTTTTACTGCGTTCCCAGCCGCAGGCCACCGAAGAAATTCTGAATACTTTTGCAAATGTAATAACAAATATTGCATCACCACTGCTGCTGCAGCTGATGGCACATTTCAAACATCGTCATGAACAGCGCCCATACCGGGTCTTTTTCCCGAAAGGTAATATGGGCAAAGTGGTCGCTGTCCCTAACCGATTGCCGTCTATTAAAAACGATCGATCCGATGCTGTAGTACAGCTGATTACTGTAGAACTACGAACACGATTTGCAGAACGACCAACACTGGGCCGCGTGTATATCGATCCGGTGCTAGCGAAGATTCCGGTACCTTTCTCGCAGCGTTCTGCCAGTAAGTCCTTACGCCCACTGCCACGTGGAAGCCGGGTTGCCATGCCGGCAGGGGAGACTGTTCGTCTGTTCTGCTGGTGGACCAATCTGCGAGATGGAGACAAGAATCAGCGCCGAGTCGATGTCGATCTGTCTCTGGTTCTGCTAGATGAGCACTGGAATTCGATCGAGACGCTGGCTTTTTATAATTTGAAAGAATCCTATGGTGCACACAGCGGTGATATTACGGATGGAGGCAAGGATGGTGCGTCGGAATTCATCGATCTGCATATACCGGCAGTACTACAGGCGACCCAAGCCCGTTATGCGATGCTCCAGGTATCTTGCTTTACCCGTCAGGCCTTTTCGGAACTGCCGGAATGCTTTGCGGGATTCATGATGCGTACCTACAGCCAGACCGGCGAGATCTATGATCCACGTACCGTCGAGACCAAATTCGATCTGACTGTCGATGCCCAGCAGGCCGTTCCACTGGCACTGGATCTGCAGCAACGAGAGATGATCTGGATGGATGCCGTTCTCAAAAATCGAAGCTTTGCCATTACCGCCGAGCAGAATATGAATGGAATTGAGATGCTTGGACATGCTTTTACAGATATACGAAAAGCGACGCTGGCAGAGCTGTTCACGCTGCATGCAGAAGCACGCGGTACTCTGGTCGATTCCATAGAAGAAGCGGATACTGTGTTTGCTATGGAAGAGGGGATTACACCTTATCAGACCGATGTAATCCTGGGTGAGTATATTTAAGATTAGTATAAAAACATAACGATTAAAAGGAGTGATAGTATTCACTCCTTTTTAGTTTGTCATCCTAAAAATCTATATTTCCTACTCGACTTTATTGATATAATAATATTTATTTTTATAAAAAGGGGAAGAGTTATGGGACTTGATGCATATGTATATTGTAATTGTATAAAAGAAGGAAAAGCAGCAGAATTACCATTTGACTGGAATTTTCTTAAATTTGAAGATGGTTATTATTTTCTGAAAAGAGAATACGAAGAACAGTATGCCGAACAATTTATTTTATGGCAGGAGACGGCTTGCGAACATGAAGACTTCTATTACATAAATACTAGAGTAGCAAATGTCAGTGGGTGGAATTTATTAGAATCTATTTTGAATCGACTTGGTAAAAGGTACTATCCTTATCTTTCTACTATGGGAGAAAAAGAAATTACACCTATTGAAGCTCAAGAGGCTTTGCGAGAACTGAATCATTTCTGTACTAAAATGACGGATCTCAATGTCGATTGTATTGTTGATTCTCAGACCGGACAGAACTACAGGATTGTGCTGGAAGGTGAACAAGTTGATTTCTTTTATAGTGGAACAGAATATACCTATTCACTGAATCCAACAGGATTCTGTATAACAGATTCACAGGAAAATGTATTGTTTAGATCTCTTTCTTTCAAACAGGAAGTGAAGCATCTCGCAGAAAGCGAAAGAATAAAACCCATTGTTACTTTTACAGATATGGATACAGGAAAGCATTTTGTATCTCGCTCTGCTTTTGAACGATTAAAAAATTGGGAAACCAGAGAATTTTATTATCCTTCTGAATTAAAAGTAGTGCGTAGGAAATTAAAAACTTCTGATCTGATTTGTACCTCAGAACTTAGAGAGTTATATAAGGCATCGATCTTGAACAATAATTCAGTGTACTGGTCATAATTCAAACAGTAATAAAAGAATCAAGGAGATATTTGATATGTCAAAACAAAGCGTTGAATTTTATTGTCCAGTATGTAGACAAAAAGAAAGTGTAGCATTTCACCCACCCCAAGGATTTATGCTGTCTGCCTATGAGTATGCGGTATCATGGTACAATTATAATTTCACTCATGAAGCGGACTTAGAAGAAATCAATTTTGAAAATCTGCTTTTATTAAATGAAACGCCTGAATGCGCAAGGAAATATATGGTTCGAGCTGAATTCCCATTCAGTGGTGAAATAGACCAAAACTACTGTGTGTTTTTTACACCAGCTATGATACGTATGAATGGGTGGGACGAACAGTGGGTCGAAGAAATTGATAAAGTGGCTTTCGTGGATTTTAAAATAGAATCCATTTTACTGAATGAATATGATCATGCGTGGATAACTGTTATTGTAGAACAAGTGTATTTGTTGAACAATCTACATACCAGCTTACCTGCAAGAACAAATTGTTCTGTATTATCAAAATTAGGTGAGTAGGGCGAATTACGATTTGAAGAGTATGGGAAATGGCTGTTCTTCAACGATACTATGCAGGGCAATCTGGGAATGTTGGCAATCATTCGAAAGTACGAGAATGATTACTATTTGGTTGCTTATGAAATATCTGACTTTCATAGTGATTATATATATGGCGGTAACTTTCAGGTTAGTGAACATACTATAAAAGATTGGATTACTCAAGCTAAGTAGTAAAAACTTCTTTATTACACAAATCAAATTTGGTACTTGTTTAGATTAATAATTCAGAAAAATAGTTCTGTTGTACATAAAATCCTAACTTACGGGTAAATATATAATTAGGTATAGAATAGTAAGCAAATCCTAATCCGTAAATGAGAGGTGTTTTTCATATGACAACCGAAAACCTGAATGCCGCTGCTGCTGGCACGTTCAAGATCGGCGGCGATCTGGAAGTTAATCGTCTTGGTTATGGAAGTATGCAATTGACCGGCAAAGGAGTATGGGGCGATCCGAAAGACCCGGATGAAGCAGTGCGGGTACTACAGCGCGCCGTAGAGCTAGGTGTTAATTTTATCGATACGGCAGATTCCTACGGTCCGTTTGTAGCCGAACAGTTAATCCGTAAAGCGCTATATCCATATAAGGATGGACTGATTATTGCAACCAAAGCGGGTCTGACTCGCTCCGGTCCGGATGATTGGCGTCCGGTGGGACGTCCGGAATATTTGCGTCAACAGGCGGAACTGAGCCTGCGACATCTTGGATTAGAGCGGATCGATCTGTTCCAATTGCACCGAATCGATCCTCAAGTACCGCTGGAAGAACAACTTGGCGAACTGGAAAAGCTTCGCCAGGAAGGCAAAATCCGTCATATCGGACTAAGTGAAGTAAATGTGGAAGAACTGCAGGCAGCCAGCAAAATCACCCAAATAGCATCAGTGCAAAATCTGTACAATCTGTCCACCCGCAAATCGGAAGACCTGCTGAATGAAGCGGAAAAGCAAAATATCGCCTTTATCCCATGGTTCCCGCTTGCAACTGGTAAACTCGCCCGCGAAGGCGGTCCGCTGGACGAAATCTCCAAAAAGCTGAATGCCAAACCGGCACAGATCGCGCTCGCCTGGTTACTACGTCGTTCGCCAGTCATTCTGCCGATTCCGGGTACATCGACCGTGTCCCATCTAGACGAGAATATTGAAGCAGCGAATTTGCAACTGAGCGATGAAGATTTTGCTACACTGGACAAACTCTCTGAACAGGAATAACAGAGTCGAACCATCCCGCTTATCAATAGTGGAAAATAAAGAAAACCTGCAGTGCCTCATTAATGGCGCTGTGGGTTTTCTGTTTTTGTATGACGACCTATTAAGAAATGATTATAAACAGATGTATTTCTTTTTCGTCTGTCTGCAATAATATACTATAGCCATTCTCTAAAGGCAGGTATAGTGATGTAAAAAACACCGATAACATGCAGAAAGGGGTTTTTTACATCACTATCCTGTCTTTTTTATTGTACTGCTTCATCGTCACCTTCACACCTGGACCAAGCAATATTATGATTCTCTCCATTTCGCAAAAGGAAGGCACGGCGAAAGCACTTCGTTATACGTATGGTGCTACACTCGCATTCGGATTGCTGTTGACAGCATCGGCACTATTAAGTGGTGTACTCGCTGTTCTATTACCCAAAATCCTGATTGCTATGCAGATGGTCGGCAGTCTGTATATGCTGTATCTGGCATACCAGATTTCACGCAGATCCAAATCAGCTACGCCGGGTACGTTCAGTGAGATGGGGACATTCCGCTCTGGTTTTATAACCCAATTTGTAAATCCAAAAGTCATCCTGTTTACGATGACCGTTATTCCGACCTTTATTATGCCATATAATCCAGAGGCTACCGGACTCATGATAGGGGTGCTCGGCATTACCTGTATCGGATTTCTTGCCTATGCAACGTGGGTGATGTTTGGTACAATTTTTAAACAGTTTTTGCAGCGGCACCAGCGGATAGCCAATTGGGTTATGACTCTGTTTCTGATTTATGCGGCCATCATGCTATGGATATAATTCACTGCTGAAGAGGTGATTATTGTGGAGAAGTTCATTTACAAACAATCGGCTGGTATCACGGCGCTATCTGCGAGTATTACTGATTTTACGTACAAACGCCATTCCCATCAGGAATATGCGATGGGTGTTACACTACGGGGAATCCAGCATTTTACGATGGATGGTAGTCTGCAGCTGTCTCATCAGAACGGTGTGATGCTATTTAATCCCGAGCAGGCGCATGATGGTATGGCACATGATCGCACCGGACTGGATTATGTAATGCTATATATCGATCCGCCACTGCTATTGGAATCCATGGAGAAAAAGGAAATCATGCGCTTTGCCGCACCGATCGTATATGATCAGACGCTAAAACAGCGGATTATCGCACTGTCGAACGCTATTTTGAGTGAAAAAGAGGAAGCTCTTTGCAGTGAGCTACTCGTGTTGCTGACAGACGGACTCGCAGAGACCACTCTCTCTACCAGCTACAAGGCGGACAATGGCATGCTTCGGGCAGCCAAGCACATGATCCACGACAATCTGGAAACCGTACTGCGGCTGGAGGAAATCTGTGGAGAACTGGGATTGTCCAAATTCCAGTTTATTCGTTTCTTCAAAATGCATACGGGAATCTCGCCATATCAGTACTTTTTGAACTGCAAAATTGAACGCGCCAAGCGATTGATCGAGAAGAATCGTGATATCTACTCGGCGGTAGCGGAATGTGGATTTGTAGATCTGGCGCATTTGAACAAGCATTTCAAAAGTGTATATGGTACAACAGCATTTGAATATATGACTCATCTTGGTTAAAGGTATTGAACCGATCCTGTCGAATGGTTATCATACAGGATTGGTTTTTTTATTTTTATTACATATGCAGAAATGAGTGAGTAATATGTACAACCTTGCACAACTTGAAGAAGTGGTAAAGGTAACCGTAGAAGAAATTGCTTTTTCAGGTTGTATTCAGTTGTACCAGCATGATCGGCTGCTGCTGGAAGTCTCAGCAGAATGGCGGAACCGTGCAGAGCAGCTTCCGAATGAACGACATACACGTTTTGGAATTGCTTCGGGTTGCAAGATTTTTACTGCTGTAGCAATCTGTCAGCTGATAGAGCAAGGCAGGCTGACGGCGGACATGCGGTTGCGGGATTGTTTGTCTATTCCGTTTCTCCACTTTGATCCTGAGATTACGCTGCATCATTTACTTACCCATACTTCGGGTATACCAGATTATTTTGATGAAGACGTGATGGATGATTTTGAAGAACTATGGAAGGATCATCCGGTATACCGGATGCGTTCACTTCAGGATTTTGTACCCTTGTTTGCTGACCAGCAGATGAAGTTCCCTCCAGGCAAACAATTTCACTACAACAATGCTGGCTTTATCGTACTTGGGCTAGTCGTTGAACAGCAAAGCGGTATGGATTTTACAGAATATGTACAAAAGTATATTTTTGATGCTTGCGGGATGGATGAATCAGGTTATTTTGCTGCCGATCGCCTGCCATCCAATACAGCAATCGGTTATATCTATGACGAGGTTGGTTCCTGGCGCACCAATATATTTTCTGTTCCGGTGAGAGGCGGTGCAGATGGAGGTGCTTATACGAATGGCCCGGATATGCATAAATTCTGGCAAGCACTGATCGCTCATCAGTTGATCGGAAAGGAAATGACAGAGCGATTACTGAGCGCCCATGCCCACTGTAATGATGATGAAGATTACTATGGATACGGGATATGGATGACTCGAAGAAAAACTAAACCTTTTAAATTTCATCTTATGGGATACGATCCAGGGGTTAGTTTCAATTCTTCCGTATATGAAGAAGATGGAATGATACTGATCATTACTTCTAATGAAGATCAGGGACCATACATAATAACCGAAGCAATAGAATCGGTATTGTATCCGCTACATACAACAGAGATAGATTAAATAACAGAGCAGGAGTTCTACCTGCTCTGTTATTTACAGCTACAGGTGCAATTATCCCTATTTTTCTATATAATACAGGAAATCAAAGCTTCCGAATCTTACTATGGAAGAGTTTTTGATTACGCTTACAGAATTATTGGTTGGATAGTCACTTACACTGACTATTTCATCTAACAAGATTAGATAGAACTCACCTATCTAAGACACGAAAATCCGAGATCTTAAAGACCTACCTATCTACCATACCAAACCAGTAAGTACTTCTATTTCATTGTATTGGAGGGATTGAACAAATGACCACTGTAGAAGATATCCGTATTGTAGAGTATGAACCCCGCTATGCCGCTTCGCTCGCGGACATGTGGAATGCCAGCCATGAGAGCTGGGGAGGCGATAGCGCTATACAAACCGAACAGATGATTCTCAAAGAGCACCATAACAGCACCCACCTGCATGTATTTCTTGCAGTAAATGGCGAAGAGGTCGTAGGCTACTGCAGCTTTTCCCATTACAAGGAAGATGCTGGCGCACTCTATATCCCGCTGCTGAATGTACGTCCGGATTATCATGGACGCAAAGTAGGCAAACGACTCGTACTGCACGCGGTACAACAGACGATTACACTCGGCTGGCCCCGGCTGGATCTGTATACATGGCCAGGGAATGTCAAAGCCGTACCGACCTACAAGAAAGCGGGATTTTTCTGGGAGAAACGCGATGATACGACGCATTTGATCAATCTGATTCCTTCGGTACTGCAGACCCCGGCAGTACAGCATTATTTTGACCAACTGGATTGGTATGCGGACAGTGTTCGCGAGATTGATACACGTCCGGATGGACGAGAAGAGTACGGATTCGATTATTTCACCTATGAATGGAGCAAGGAAAACACCTATCTGCGTATGGAATATGAACGTACCGGACGCGGACTGCGTCTGATTGAGACCGAAGATTATCTGATCCAGGCATCTATTCCTGCAGCACATCGTCTGCCGTTTGGCAGCAGCTACCCTGTCCACTACGAGGTAGTAAACAAGACCGGCAAGCCATTGTCTGTAGAAATAACGGCAAAAGGTAACTCCGCTGTTGATTTTGAATTGCAGGCATCTACCGTAGTTACTTCACGTGAGACGATCGAAGGCAGTTTCCATGTTCAACCGATTGAAGAAGAGCAGAATCCATTTCAGACTCATCCGGTCGTAGAAGCCGAATTACTCATTAATGGTCTGGCAGCTGTATTCAAGCTCGGCATAGAGCCACGTTTCCCTGTACGACTGAAGCTGCAGGCACCCCATCGTAGTCTGTATGCAGGTGAAGTATTCGAATTGGAGCTCAGTGTAGAAAATGAACAGAATACCGACTACACCTATTACATGCAGTGGCCGGAAAATAAATGGCTTGCTTTTCAAGAGTCCACTATCGCTATCCATGTCCCTGCGAACTCCCGTCGCTCGGCTAAGGTAAAAGCAGCTCTGCTGGATTACGGGATCTGGCATCATCAGATTTCCATATATAACGATATGAACCGCGCCGCCAATTCCAAAGTGCTGGATCAATACATAAGCCTTATCCTACCTGGAGCCACGAATGCTTTTGGCGGTGAGACCTCCGAAGAATGGACCATCTGTAACGGTCTATACAGTGCACGCTTGAACAAACAGAGCAATAATCTGAATCTGTACGAAGGCAGTAAAGTAAAGACGCAACTATATCCACCCAAGTTCGGTCTGCCCTATAGCAATGAATTTCATAAAGACCGTGCAGTGTCTGTAACCTTCCGCGAAGAAGATGCGATGATTATGGAAGCGCAGTACGAGTTGACTTCCTATTCCCTGCTGCTGACTACAATAGTCAAGGTACACCGCAATGGTCTGATTAGTCGCCATCACCGGGTGCAGATGCCGGAAGATGCCGAAACCCGTACAGAACCACTGCTTTTAAAAGAACGTTTTGATTTCTCTCTGGAAAATAGCATTTTGCCTTATCGTAATCGTTATATCCATACCTCCGAAGGTCCGGACGCTGCTTCTGTTGACTATTGGGAGACCAGTGAATTCACGGAAAATTGGATATTCGCGCAGGACAAGCAATCATCACTGGGCGTCACCTGGCCAGCTGAACTTCCACTACTGCTCGAAATATGGCAGTATGCCATTGAGCATCCTATCCATCATGCAGCTGGAGCCGTTGTAGAGACCTCACCTCTTCAGGTAGCTATCGGTACATGGAATAAATGGCAGGATTTCCGTACATTTGCCCTGCAGCAGGGGACATCGGATATATTGTATGCACAGCCGTCACTGGAGCTGTTCCTGAATGGCGGCAATCCCTTTGCTGCCCAAGCTCCCGAATTGAACATTATAGAGCATAAAAACACGGTGCTGGATGGCGATATCTATGTCTCTTCTCACCATGGAAGTATACAAGAACAGCTGAATGTATCGGCTAAAGAGAGTGTGCAGCAGTACAGTACGCAGTTGCCCCTGCCTGCCGGGCAGGAAATGGAACTGGTTCATGTACATCTGGATATGGATACGTATGAGATTAAATATGCACGGGCATTGTTCCCGGTACTGCCATCAAGCAAGGTCGATTCCCGTATTGTACAAACCGAACAGGGCGATGTTCATACCGTTCATAACGGTGTACTGCAATTTCAGGTGAATACTTCCTTTGCACCGACCTTGTTCTCGCTGCAGCATCATGGGGTGGAATGGTTGGATTCTTCGTATCCGAAGCCAGGTCCGCGTTCGTGGCTGAACCCATGGTTTGGCGGTATCCATTTACAGGTGCGGGGACTGGCGGATGCGAATCTGCAGAACGAGGAACGCCAGGTCGATTTCGTAGACGTACGGGATCAGTTCGATAATCTGTGGTCTGGTATTCGTATTACTATTCATATTCGGCATAACCTCAAATTCAAAGGATTGTCAGTGGAACAGTATTATGTGACGCAGCCGGGTGTACCAGTACTGGCAACCTTTGCCCGAATCGATCAATGCACCGGTACTTCCTTGTTCCCATTAGCTATTCAATGCTTTAACTTTTACAAAGCTAGCGAGGATCTGCTGGATACTCGTGCGCAGATTCGTAATGAAGCAGATGAATCGGTTACCTACAAAGCAGGAAGAGTGGAGTACGATGAACAGTCTACAAGCCAAATCATTCGTTACACTTCAGCCGAACGACAGCAGCAGCTTACCTGGGTTGCACATCCAGAAGCTTCTTACAGCGGAGTATTTCTGAATACACATTTTGCAGCTGCGATGGCGATTGACGATACGTATCTATATGATCAGCAGCAGACAGATAACCGGCCGCAGTTCCACATCATCTCGGATGTACCTACTCCGGATGAGGCATTAACAGATCTTCGCAATATCCGCTTTGGTGAAGTGGTTCACTCATCCGCTTCCACGAATACAGCGAAAACAGATGTATGATATAGAAAGGGGCGCAATATGAAGATTATCGATGCACATGTTCATTTCTCGGAGATTGAGTCTTTTCATGAGACGGCACGCGACCTGGCCTCTATCGATTACAGCACCAAGGGACTACTGGATGAATTCACCCGGTCGAATGTGATTGCTGGTGTCGGCATGGGAGTGACGGAGACGAGCTTGGGTGCATTTCCGGATCAGACAGCTGCCAATCCGATGCTGCTCGATCTGAATGACCAAATGCCGGACAATCTGTTTACGTGCGTCGGTATTAACCCAGAGACCCTGCATCTGGAAGGACAGCTGGATGCATTGGAACAATCTCTGCAGTCCGATGCAGTCGTTGGTATCAAACTGTATGCAGGTTATTACCACTATAATGTAGGCGATGCTATTTATGATCCGGTCTATCGACTCGCTCGTCAGTATGAACTGCCTATTGTGATTCACGGCGGATTGACCTATGCCGATAGCGGACTGCTCAAGTATTCGCATCCCTTGTCGATGGAAGAGACTTTTCTGAAGCATAGGGATATTACCTTCATGCTCTGTCATCTGGGAGACCCATGGGTGATGGATACTGCAGCCCTATTGGAAAAAAATCCAAATCTTTATGCCGATCTATCCGGCTGGATTGTAGGAGATACTGCCAAAGTGCAGCGTCTGATGGGTGAACAAACCTATGTGGATCATTTCCGACGTGCGATTGTATTCGCGGAGAAGTATGATCGGCTTGTGTTCGGTACGGACTGGCCGCTGGTACCGCTGGATGCTTATATCGCATTTATTAAAAACCTGATTCCCGAGAAACATTGGGAAGCGGTATTTTACCATAATGCGCTGGCTGTTTTTCCAAAAGTAAAACAATGGGTGGAAACCTGATCACAGGGATATGGTGAATCGGAAAAAATGAAGAGTCAAACAGGAGCGCTGCTTGTATAAGAGTCGCTCCTATTTGCTGTGGTACGAACGGGTGATTCTTTTTTCTTGCGGATTGATATGAGAATTTTGGCTTGTTATTCTGTATGGAGAATCCTTGGGTAACAAAAATGTGACAAATCTATATTTGATTGTTGGTTAAGTACTCGTTAATATAATGGACGGTACCTTACAAGATAAAATGATTCAAAACAGAGACGAGGATTACGATGAACAAAGCCAAAATTCTGATTATTGAAGATGATAAACCGATTGCTGATTTGCTTTCCTATGGACTATCCATGGAAGGGTTCCAGACCCGTACAGCAGGTAGTGGAGCAGCAGGAATGGCTGAACTGGAGTCTTTCCAGCCGGATCTGCTGCTGCTGGACTGGATGTTGCCTGACCAGAGTGGTCTGGATATTTGCAAAAAAGTAACAGCCAACTATAATCTGCCCATTATGATGATTACCGCCAAATCCGATATTACCGATAAAATACTCGGTCTTGAATTCGGAGCGGACGATTATATTACCAAGCCATTTGACCTGCGTGAGGTCGTTGCTCGTATTCGTACTATTCTGCGCAGAGTCGAGCAGGCGGGAGCATTGGCTAAAACTGAAGAGTCTCCTGACCTGATCCAATACAAACATATTCAGATTACAGAAGCAGAGCGGCTGGTGCAAAAGGAAGGACAGCCTGTTGAATTGACGCCAAAAGAATATGATCTGCTGCTTATGCTGATCAAGCATCCAGGCAAGACATTTACACGTGCAGAGCTGCTTGATCTGGTATGGGGTTACCATTTTGTGGGTGACACACGTACGGTAGATACGCATATCCAGCGGCTGCGCAAAAAGCTCGATGCCAACTCGCTGATTACAACTGTCTTTGGAATAGGATACAAATTTGAGAAATTGGGTGGCTGAGCATGATACGTAAAATCAGCATCAAGTTTCTAATCGGTTTTTTTCTGATTTTCTCGCTTTCGTTTGTGGTGCTTCATCAGACGGTCAAGGAGTTTATTCAGACCAGCAACCAGAATCTGGTCAATTCAGAATTGATTGGTCTCAAAAGTAACAGCAATGTCTATATCCGGCAGGCTTTCCTGATCAACCATTTTACCAGTAATGAGCTGTACTTTGGCGAGATTGCACAGGAAATTGCCAGTGATTTAACCCATACAACAGATAGCAGTGTCGGTGTCTATACCGTAGAAGGCAAATTGCTATATGCTTCGGACAAGTCCCGCTTTCTGGTACAGATGCAGAGTGATCTTCAGCAGGCGATAGACGGTAATACCGCTTATAGTATTACAACCGATGCCGGCAAGACTACCGTACTGTTCTCCTATCCGGTCATTATTGACGGCTCAAAAGTAGGCATTCTCCGATTCTACAGAGATTTCAGTTCACTCTATGAACAGACCGGTCAGGTGCTGCAGGTGACCCTCTATATTGCGCTGGCGATTTTTGCAGCTGCTTTTTTATTTTCCTACATCCTGTCCCGTCATATTACGATCCCACTAACCAAGCTGACCCGTGCTTCTACTGAGGTCAAGAATGGCAATTTGGATATACGTCTTCATTTCCGGCGCAAAGACGAGATTGGCCGATTAGCCGAGAACTTTAACGATATGATTGACCAGATCAGCACACAGATCCATATTATTGAAAAAGACCGAGATCATCTCAAGGAGCTGCATCAGCAAGAGAAGCGATTTTTCGATAATATCACCCACGAACTGAAGACACCATTAACCTCTATTCTGGGTTATGCCGAATTGATCCGAATGAATGGAGAAAAGGATCGTGAGTTTTTTGATAAAGGAATGAATCATATTATTGAGGAGAGCAGACGTCTGCATACGATGGTACTAAAACTGCTGGAAGTCTCACGCAACAGCAATATGCAGCATGAACTGGAACCTGTCGATGCCGGATTGATTCTGCAGGATGTATGCGAGTCCATGATGATTCGGGCACAACGGTACAAAAAAACGATTGAATACGAGATCGGAGAGAACCTGATTTGTCTTGCACACAGTGACAGGATCAAACAGCTGTTCATCAATCTGTTGGACAATGCGATCAAATATAGCCTGCCACTGTCCGCCGTGTCGGTTCAGGCAAAGCATGAAGAGAGGAAACTACGCTTCGTATTTAGTAATCCAAGTGATCCAATCGAGATGGATCAATTATCCAGATTATTCCAGCCTTTCTATCCCGTCCATCCGGACAGCCCGGAAGAAGGAAGTGTAGGACTCGGACTGAGTATTGTCAAATCAATTGTGGAAGAGTGTGAGGGCAGCATCTTTATTACCAATGAGGAAGCGTATACTATTGTTACAGTAGAATTAACTGCTCTGGATACGAAGGGAGCGGAGAGTAAATGAAGAGACGTCAATATATAAGTGCAGGAATCATGATGATCGTCGTTATGCTGTGTTTGTCGGCATGCAGCTCAGGTCCTCATACAGAGACCTTTGTGATTTCAGGTGGTACTGATGTATCCAGCACCGAACAGAGTTCCAGGCCGGTTCAGATTCGCAAGATTTATCGTCTTCCCGGAGAACTGGCCAATACGCAATTGCTGGGCTGGTCATCCTCGGATTCCATTATTCTGTCAGGCAAAGAAATTAGTAGTGGTGACTATGGAAGCGTAGCGCGTATGGTGCGTCCATACGAAGAGAGCAGGCCTATCTCGGGCATAGCCTATATCAATTCACAAAGCATCCTTTCACCGGATGGTAAATATATATCCGAAGCTTCTTCGACAGCTACCAAAAATCGAATCAAAATCTTCACCCTTCAGGATGGCAAGGAAAAAGAAATTATCAGTCTTCCGGCAACCCGGAATTATATACAGGACAGCTCTTGGTCCAATAACAGTCTATATTTCGTTTATCTGGTGGAGAGTGCGGAAGATAGTCATTCCAACTATTTGTATATTTATAATCTCAAAGCTCAGACATCCAAAAAATATAAACTTACAGGCATCAAGCAAGAAGATACCCTGTTTAGTGCCAAGATTTCAAATGATGGACAGAGTGTACTATTGCAGACATTTTCGCATCAACGACCGAAAACCTCGATGCACATGGGAAGAATATCCGGCGACCATATTGAATTCCAGTACGAGCGTCTGGTCGGCAGTGGAGATCAGATGGCTTGGCTCAGCGATGATCAGGTTGTCTTTCTGGGTATCGATGGCACATTGTATGAGTATGATCAGCGCAATGGAGAACTCTCGGTTCTGCTTGAAAAGGTGCTTAACTTCACCTTCTCCCCGGATCGCAAAAATATTGCTTACACAACTTATGATGAACAGACCGTCATCTATGCAGGTAAATTACAGGGGAGAAATATTCTGTACAAAGAACCTGTTTATCGCGGAATTCTATCCCATGATATGCGGTGGAGTCTGGATAACAAGAATCTATTGATTCAGGGACAGAAGCCTTACGATCCTTCGCAAGTCACATCTGAAGTAACTGCCCAGGAAGCATTTGTTATCGAATTGGAATAATTGTTAATTCAAATCCCCATTTTGACACTTCGTCGAAATGGGGATTTTTTATTTTGGACGTGATCCATATGGGTTGGTAGGGATGATCTGACTGTTATCTGTCAAGGAAGAAGAACGCTTGTGACAATTTGTTTACATGTCGGTCAAACTTCTGCGACATCTGTTCTCTATATTGAATGGAGTAAGTACATCAGCCCAACACAGACAAGGAATGAGACAGAAATGAGCGGGAAGCTTTATCCAAATCATGCATTAAAGCGTTATATGACCGGACTGGATGGTCTTAGAGCAATTTCTGTACTTGCCGTTATCGCGTATCATCTTCATTTGAAATGGGCGCAGGGCGGACTGCTTGGGGTGGAAATATTCTTCGTGATCTCCGGCTATTTGATTACAGACCAGATTCTGCAAGAATGGCAAACCTATGGACAAATATCGATTATGCAGTTCTGGGTGAAGCGGATGCGAAGATTGCTGCCAGCGATGCTCGCGATGCTGGTCGCAGTGGCTGCTTGGCTGCTTCTTATCGATCCTGCCCGCTTACTCTCCTTAAAAGGCGATTTTCTCTCGTCCCTGCTGTATTTTAACAACTGGTATTTGATTTTTCATCATGTTTCGTATTTCGAGAGTTTTGGACCTCCTTCGCCGATCGGTCATCTCTGGTCCCTAGCGATTGAGGAACAATTCTATGTCATGTGGCCGCTGGTGCTGCTGATCGGTATATTGCTGGCACCAAGACGGGGCAGGCTCATGCTGTTCATTATGATCGGGGCCGCTGTATCAGCTGCTGCGATGGCAATGCTCTATGAACCGGGCAGCGATCCGAGCAGAGTCTATTACGGGACAGATACACGGGCATTTGCTATTCTGATCGGAGCAACGCTCGCCGTATTATGGCCAAGCAATAAACTCAACTCGCATATTTCCTCGCCAGCCCAAAATTTTCTGGATGTTATTGGCATTATAGGTATGGTTCTGTTGTTACTACAGATTCATCAGACGAATCAATATGATGATGCACTGTATCGTGGTGGATTCGTGTATCTGTCTGTAATTACGGCTATAGTGATCGCTGTATTGGTTCATCCGGATAATCGACTGGAGACTGTCATGGGCTGCTCCCTACTCAGCTGGATCGGCAAGCGTTCTTATAGTCTCTATATCTGGCATTATCCGGTGATTATTCTCTCCAGTCCCGAAGTGAACACAGAAGATACCAGCTATATGCGCATAATTCTGCAGCTCACTGCCAGCCTGGGGCTAGCAGCTATTTCGTACAAATATATCGAAGAACCTATTCGCCGGGCAACGCTGCAAGACTATTTATATACTATACGCCGTTCGGGATTCAGCAACCGATTGACGCTGGGAACCGCGATGACAATCACTGCTGTTATTCTGGTTTCCTGGCTCATGGGCTGGCAAGGATGGAACTTCAGTCCTTCAGCGGGTTCTACTATCCAGCCTGCAATAATCAAACAGGAACCTACTCAACCGCAGACTCTCCATTATGATCCTGCGAGCAAGTCTTCCGAAGACAATTCGTCAAATCCGGTTGCAAAAGTGCCATCCAATAGTGGCGAAGGTATTACAGCTATTGGAGATTCAGTACTTCTTGATGCAGCTCCCTTTCTGGAGGAAAAGCTGCCGGGCATTGTTATAGACGGCAAGGTAGGTCGCCAGATGACACAGGTGGATGAAGTGATGGATAGTCTGCGTTCCCAGGGCAAACTCGGACAGACACTAATTATCGAACTGGGTACGAATGGAGTGTTTAGCGAGAGTCAGCTTCGTTCATTGCTGAATTCATTACAGGATACCAGCCGTGTTTATCTGGTCAATACCAGAGTCCCACGGGATTGGCAGGATCGCGTCAATACCAGTATCCAGACAGTTGCCGGTGATTTTCAGAATGTCCATGTGATTGACTGGTATACCGCAAGCAGCAACCAGGACCAATTCTTTTACCGGGATGGTGTTCATCTCAAGCCGGAAGGTGCAGAATATTACGCCTCTCTATTGGTCGATGTGCTGCAACAGAACCATGCCTACTAATATATGAATACAAAGGATGATAACCCTATGAATAAAAAACAAAGAAACCGCTTGTTGGGAATATTGATTGTTCTGGTAGCTGCAGGATTCTTCGGCATCCGATGGTATGCCCAACAGTCAGCCGGTAATGGCGAAAACCAGCAAGATATTGCTGTATATCAAGTAGATTCGGTTCAACCTATTGCCCAGAAGCATGATCAAAGCGCAGATTCCTCCAGCCAACTAACAGGTGAAGGAATCACGATGATCGGAGATTCGGTTACTGTAGGTATAGCTCCTTACCTCAAAGAACAAATGCCCAATATTACTGTAGATGGCAAAGTAGGACGACAGATGTCACAGGCTGGCAAGGTTATTCGCGAGCTGGCAGCCCAGGGGAATCTGGGCGATCGTGTCATCATCGAGCTGGGAACCAACGGTCCATTCAGCAAAGAACAGCTGCGCAGCGTACTACAGACACTTTCTGGTGCCAAGCAGGTACTGCTGGTTACAACCCGAGTGCCAGAAGGATGGCAGGATACTGTGAATGATACGATGGAACAGACTGCCAATGAATTTCAAAATGTCAGGGTTGTTGATTGGTATGCAGCGAGTCAGGGCAAAGATAGTTTCTTTTACAAGGATGGTACACATTTGAAGCCGGATGGCAGCAGATATTTCACCTCATTGCTTGTCCAAGCCCTGAAATCGTAAAAGCAGGGAACAATGCTCCTGCATTGCTAATAGGTCTGAAGAAAGGAAATAACTATGGAACAGAAAAAGAAGAAGAATAGAAGGCGGACATTCATCGCCCTGATTCTAATTGTTATAGCAGCCAGCATCTTTTATTATCTCTTTTCGATTTATCGGGGACTGGATGGGCTGAACAAAGGTCTGAACCCGTCTCCAATGACCACAGTCAGTTCCACTCACAAGACACCTGTTCAGGCACCGGAGTGGCTAGGAACCGAGCCGGTCAATATCCTGCTGATGGGCGTAGATGCCCGCGGAATTCAAAAAGGGGAAGTGCCCCGCTCCGACAGTATGATGGTGATCTCGATGAATCCGGTTAAGAAGCAAATTCATATATTCTCTATCCTGCGGGATACGTACACCAATATTCCCGGATACGATAAAAACCGAATTAATACTGCAATCACTCATGGTCCGGATACAGCCATGAAAGCAGTCAGCGAACTGCTTGGCATTCCTGTGCAGTTCTATGTCTATACGGATTTTCAGGGATTCATCAAGCTGGTCGATGCTATAGACGGTGTGGACTTTTATGTAGAAAAAGACATGCATTACGAAAGTGCAGCCGACAATCATGAATATGATATCAATCTACGTCAGGGTAATCAGCATTTTGACGGTAAAACAGCTCTTCAGTACGTGCGATTCCGTCATGATGCGTTATCCGATTACTCCCGGGCAGAACGTCAGCGCCAATTTACCAAGGCACTGACAGACAAATTGAAAACAACCACTTCCATTATGAAACTGCCTTCGATCCTGAATCAGATAAGTCCCTATATTGACACCAACCTATCCGTATCAGATATGTGGAATCTGGCTTCTGTTGGGTATCAGAGCAAGATGGGAAGCAGTGAACAGGTCCCGCCAATGAAGCTTCTAAAAGAAACTTACGTTGGTCGGGCAGCCGTACTGGATATATCGAATCGTCAGGAGCTCAAGCGATTTGTACAGCATACTATCACATCGAATGCTTCGGACACTGCGAACGATATCAAGGATACCCATACACCTGCAAAATTGGAACAACCACTGTAATTCGCATTTTTAATTAGTGAGATGAACGGTATTGATTTCACAAATAACAATATCGCTCAAGCTTGTGACATCTTGTTTACAAGTTGATCAAACTTTGGCGCTATCTGATCGGTATATTGAATGAAGAACGTATATCACACCTGTACATACAGATACAGGATCCGAGTGAAATTAACGAAGTGTCGAAATTGAATAGGAGGAGTTCAAGTTGTTAAGCAGTATCCAGCGGACAGACAGGTCCATCAAAGAATATGAAGAAAAATTCAACTCATCAGGTGGTGAATCACTCAAACGGGAGCCATACAGGGAAGCAATGCAAGCCAATCAGGCAGATGAAAAAGTCGCTGATATTGCAGCACCGATACAATCACGTTCTCGCAGTACAATTGCAACATCCAAGCGTAAAGGCAAAGGGAGTGGACGCTTGATCGCTCTGGATGCAGCTCGTGGTCTGGCTGTGCTCGGTATGTATTTGCAGCATTTCGGTTCGAATATAACGATTTCATCTATTGTAGCAGGTAACACGACACTGCTGTTTGTATTGTGCGGAGGAATATCTTATTCCATCATGGCTCAGCGTATGATGGAAAGAGGATCGGAGCCGATAGCGTTCCGCGCACGCATGATTGCCCGTGCAGTATTCGTGGACATTATCGGCTATCTGCTGATTATGCTCAATACCCCGTACGGAATCATATTGCCCGCCTATGCCGCTTTGTTTGTGCTGGCGTTATTATTGGTGCGGCGCTCGACACGTATTATTGCAACGACCGCAGTAGTTTTGCTCTTTTTGGCACCACCATTGATGCTGTTCGGGCTGAGCATGTTGAAGGATAGCTATCTGCTAAGTGATATTGCTGGTGGTCCGATGTCCGCATTGGCACTGGCACCTGTTTTTGTAGCAGGAATGGCTATTGGCCGTATAGATCTGACGCGTATTCGTACAGGAGTATCGCTTACTGTTGGCGGTATCGTCATGCTGGTCACGGGCAAGCTGCTGGGTAACCTGGTAGTTCCGGGATGGAACGCCCGCTGGGAACAGTGGCTGATCAGCGTTATTGATTATTCTGCTGCACCACCTGATGAATATGCGATCTGGCCGTTGAATACGACGCCTGCACTATGGAACATGTTGTTCACGACTGCGCCGCATACCGCATCGACTTTCCAGACATGGATTGGACTCGGTATGGCGTTTATCGTGCTCGGTGCGTCATGTCTTATAGCCCATAAATCATCTGCTGTATTGATTCCATTTGCTGCTGTAGGACGTGTAGCGTTAACCATGTATGCATTACAGTTTGTCATCGTATGGATCTTGAGCTTGTTGAATATAGATTACAGTATGGAAAATGTGCCCTTCCATGACCTTGTCGTTGTACTGATGGGGCTATTGATAGGTTGGCTGTTCTCCCGGATGCCTTCGGGTCCGCTTGAGAATCTGATGCGTCGGTTTGATGGATTGTTCAGCTCCGCCAAGCCGGTGACGACACCTGTAAAGTAAGGATGCAGCTGTCTGCAAAGGGAGAAAACAGCTGCTGATAATGAAATATTCAAAAGAGAACTCTTTATGATAAAAGAGTTCTCTTTTTTGTGTACAATAGTCATAAAAGAAGAAGAGTGTACGGCATAATTCATACTATTTTACAACAAAGGAGTATATATGATTATAATACAGGCGATTTTGGCAGGGGCCGCTATTATTCTTGTTGCGAGTTTTGTTCAGGGATTGACCAGTTTTGGATTTGCACTGATTGCACTGCCGCTGCTCAGCCTATTTATGCCGATTCAGCGTGCAGTGCCAATCATTGTTATTTTGAGTATGTTGATTTGTCTCTCCGTATTCCTGTCGATTCGCCGCGATGCCAATATCCGCAAAATTGCTTTGTTGATTATAGCGAGTGTGATTACAGCGCCGCTGGGTACTTTATTTCTGATTATTATAAGTGGTAGTACGCTCAAGATCATCACAGGTATACTGATCACTGTATTTGCTATTTTTCTGATCAGTGGTCGTTCTTTTCCTATCGCCAATGAGAAAGCGGCCTATATATCTGCTGGAGCGATTAGCGGCGTTCTGAATGGAAGTATATCGGTCAGTGGCCCGCCGATGGCATTGATGTTATCGAACCAGGGCATGTCGAAGCAGATGTTCCGGGCGAACCTGGCTCTGGTAGGAGTGATTCTGAATGCCGTGACTACCGTTACTTTTGCCTACAGTGGACTGATCGATCGGGAGCTTAGTCTGTATCTGGTCTGGATGCTGCCGGTCATGTTTATCGGGACCTGGATCGGAGCCAAAGCAGTTCGACATTTAAATGAACAAAAATTCAAAAAGTATTCGCTGGGTTTGATTATACTCTCTGGTATCTGGACATTACTCACAGGTCTGGGAGTGTTCTAATCGTCATTTTCTTTTACTATATGTATGAAGTCATATCATTTGTACGGAATATTATTTCTGCTTATTTTACACAAACTATAAATTACTATATGTTTAATATGGTAAAATAAGTTAAATTTGGTTCACTTCTCTGCTGCTCCCACATCCGGAAACCGGAATTTCTCAATTGTAGAGGGAGGTTAATTATGAAGGGTATAAACAGGTTTTTGTTTATCGCTTTATTATTGGTGCTGTTATTGTCCGGAAGTGGAACGGTCGGAGCAGAGGGAACAGGTACAGAGCGAGGTGTGTCTCCACAGGCAGGCATGGGAATTATTTATGAATACTATGAGCTTCAGCCAGGTGACTTGCAGTTTGCTGCGGACGTATACGCAGTTGTCGGTGCATGGGTATATATTGAAGTGCAACAGCCCGAGAAAGCCAGAACTGTCATCTCCTATGAGCGATATAGCCAGCAAAAAGGAGAATGGATACCTGTGCATGTAGACATTGTGGAAAATGGCGAACGAGGAAGCAGTGTTAATTTTCAGCCAGAGGAGGGCGTGGAGGGTCTAGCTGAATATCGGGTAGCCATTTCAACAGATTCCCAGGCGTATATCAATATAGAAGGAACCTATCAGGCGAACGAAGGATAACGAAGTATTCGAATAATTACAAAAGCGAAGCCCCAGAACCTTTGTGTAAAGGTCTTGGGGCTTCTTTTCATAAAGTGAATCTATCGATATAACTACTGATTCTTCATACATATTGTACTTGGAAATTGGAGAACGCCGCTGTTGAACCTATTCCTGACGCATACAAGCCGATAACCACTCCCGTAAATCCGCCTGCCACTTCGGAAGAAAGATACCTCGTCTGCGCGCTACCCAGTGGAATCTCGCGATTCTCTATACGAGCGAAGAAGTTATACCGTTCACGTTCTGCCCGGATGATGAGTGTCACTGGTTGATTGTCATTCGGTGCAAAAGCTGCTTCATTCGGTATAGAGGGGATACTCCCAATTGTGAGCTGCTGGATGATCTTGCATCCCGAATCATCTCTATACACACTCAAATCATAATGATGCTGCTCATCCATATAGAGGGTGATTCCTCCCTGTCCGGCATGAACCTGCAAGTCACACGAGATCTCTGCATCAAAATCCTTTTGCCGGATACCGATAAAAGCAGGCGAACCCGCCTCGTTCAGCGTAGTTTCATTCCCATGGAGAAAGAGTCTATTCGGCTCCAATGTATAATTGGCGAGCGAAGGGTGGCGAAGATAACACCAGTCAATATTCCAGTCGGTATTATCAAAGGTATACAGCTTCTGTTCTGCTTGGATCAGACTGTCCGGAAAACGATCACTTTCAAATGTCATCAAAGTCGTGCCTTCATGACCTGCCGTAAACCAACCCTCTTCATCAAAAGTGACCGGAGTCAAAAACACCTCGCGACCCAAGTGATGGTAAGTCTGCCAGCGTCCAATCTGTCTGAATGCCAGATGCAGCAGCCACCAGTTCCCTTGATGATCTTCGATCAGATCCGCATGGCCCACACCTTGCAGCTCATAACCACCCAGATTCCGATTGGTCAGTACCGGATTGAGTGGATAAGCTTCGAAGGGGCCATTTACCGATTGACTGCGGGCGTATGTCTCCATATGTCCATATTCGGTGCCACCTTCTGCAGCGAGCAGGTAATAGCGACCATTGATTTTGTACATATGCGGACTCTCAAGATACCGCCCGCCGGATCCCTGCCAGATCGTACGACTTGGCGTCAACTTGTGCCCGGATGCAATATCAATCTGGCACTGCACAATGCCAGGGATACCCTTATCATCTTCGCCGTTACTCATGAAATACACACGATCTTCTTCGAAATAAAGGTCGGGATCGATTCCGCCCTGATCTACAAATACCGGCTCCGACCATTCGCCGTAAATATCATCGGTCCATATATAAAAATTCTGTCTGGTTGTGTCATTGGTCGTTGTTACATAAAAGCGCCCTTGATAATGACGGATTGTAGGCGCGAACACACCACCCGAGCTACTTACCTGTTCCAGCTGAACCTGAGTAGGACGGGTCAGGCAATGTCCAATTTGCTGCCAATTAATCAGGTCTTTACTCTCGAACAACGGAATACCCGGAAAGTACTGAAATGAACTGCAGACGAGATAATAGGTATCGTCCACCTTGCATACACTTGGATCAGGGTAAAATCCTTTGATAACCGGATTGTTGTACCGCATGCTGTCACCTCATTGTATTTAGCTGTCTAATCATTGAGAAGTATAGTGTTGTCAGATGAATTCATTCAAAGGCTGCAGCCTCTATCATTAAACACCAGCAGCAGATCACTTTCAATACATCAAGCGTTGCTTCATTAATCAAATTGAGTTAAATTCATATAAATGTGAATTCATTGCTTAAGCTGAAGGAGAATATATTCATGCTAAAAACAGATGGCCAATCGCAATATCTACCTATATATGAAGCACTGGCAAGCGAGGTGAGATGGAAGATCATGGAGTTCCTCGTGAGCGGCGAGAAAAGTGTCAAGGAGATCGCCGCCATGCTGCAGCTCAGTCCATCTATAGTAACTATGCATGTACGCAAATTAGAGGCGGCAGGAATAATCAGTAGTCGCAGGGTACGAAGAGAGGGAGGTACCCATAAACTGTGCTTTCTTGTACAGGATAGTATTCAGATTGCGCTGCCTTCCTCTTCACGCTTGAATGGCGTCACGGAGCATCATATTCCGGTGGGTCATTATACCGGTTGTGAAGTGTATCCAACCTGTGGAATCGGTACATTGGAAAAAGAATTGGGGGTATGGGATGATCCGGGTTATTTTCATGATCCCGAGCGTGTGCAGGCTGCTATTCTCTGGTTCGCCAAAGGGTATGTGGAATACAAGCTGCGCAATCCACTGAAGCAGGAACAGATTGTGGAGCGGATCGAGATCTCGATGGAAATCGCTTCGGAAACACCAGGGCTGAGAGATGCCTGGCTATCGGATATCACTTTTACATTCAATGGCACTCGGCTCGGTACATGGACCAGCCCGGCGGATTTCGGCAGAGCAGCACGTGGCAAATATACTCCAGAGTGGTGGCATCGGAATCTGAATCAATATGGCCTGCTCAAGACAATTCGTATGGATAGATCGGGAACTTATATGGATGAAGAGCGGATGTCGGATATAACGATCGCTGATCTGAATTTGCAGGAATCTTATTGGACATTACGCTTTGCTGTGGAAGAGGATGCAGCTCATGTAGGTGGTCACACTCTGTACGGCGCGGGATTTGGTAACCATGATCAGGATATTGTAGTACGCACTTATTATGTATAAGGAGGGCTGGATATGGAGCTGGCGAATGACGTGATGGTTCACGCAATCGCATTGAACTTTTGGGGCCGAGCAGCGGATGGGATTACTCCGATACCGGGCAAAACGATAACGAAATAGATGATGATTCAACATTCATCACTTTAATCGATTGTAGTCCAGGGCATATTAAAGAGCGTACTGAATTCGCGAAGTATCGCTTACAGTATGCAGATGATTTAATGGAAGAGATGTAGAGAGTGAGAAGATACTACGGAAAGACCCCCTTTTCCTTGCAAAATAGATAATGTAGGATCTATAGAATATTCGCCCTAAAAAAACAGCGTATAATATAAATTATGCGCTGTTTTCATTCTAAGGGCTTATTTTACTGGTATGCGAGCACTTATGCGCCTTGTAAATAACTATATTAATCAATAAATGTATATTATATCCAAACGTAATCACTCGTACTTACTTCTTGGATTTTTTATCATCAAGAGGAATTTCCGGAATTCTTACTGCTGATATTTTGCCGGCTGTCTGAATAAGAAAATGGGTTTCGGCGTCCAGGGTCGTATTGAAGAAATTTGATTCAAAAATAGAGACACCGAGCTGCTGACCATTTTGCCGATTCAGAAAATATACATGCTCGTCCATGAGAGCAACTGCCAATACATTTCCGCTACAATTAACCTGGTAGATCGGTGTGTAGAAACTATACGATGCTGCTGGTTTGGAACCGGAAAGTGTACCTAAAGGAATACGGAACAATCCCCATTGACGATCTTCATAACTGATGGTGCGTATAACGTAAAAATCTCCATCATAATAATCAACAGAAGCTCCCCAACCGGACCAAGCTTCCTTATCGATGAGATATCCAAAAGTCTGAACCACTTTACCGGTCTGCAGATCGATTTTGTCTATATTGACTGTGTAACCGGGAGTTTCTTCGGTTTTGTATTTTTGACTATATACATACCCATCCTGGACGGTGATTGCTTTATTATATCGAGCTGCTGTTTTCCAGAGAAGCCGACCTGTGCGACTGTCATATGCATAAAAAGGATTACCGCGCTGCCAGTTAGGGCGATCCGGCATAGCCAGAATGACTGTATCACCACTTTGTTCCGCCCGGTAACCTGCATTAGACGTTTTACTGTCCTGCCATTTCAACTTCCCGCTAACACGGTCAAAAGCACTTAATGCATACGAGTCGCTAGTAATAACGAGGTTCCCTTGTACAAGAACGTTTACTGGCACAGGGTTCTTTTTCGTTCCAGGATGAGGGATCGTCGATTTCCACAATACTTTACCGTTTTTCTGATCTAGCTTGTATAGCAGATTCTGCTTATTGATCACATACAGTGCAGTCGTATCTGCTACCGGAGGGGCAGCCATAGTGACCGGAACCGTCCATTTTGTTTTCCCGCTTGTTACTTCAACAGCGGCAATTTGCTCTTTTAATTTGTAGTACATGCGTCCATTTGCATAGGTACTTATTTCTGCATCAACACCATATTGAGGTTTGCGAATTGTTTTCTCCCAGTCTGGAGTTAATTGTTGAAAGGTAGAACCCGTTGGTGCTGGATCACCGAGTTGATCTGCAGCATGCGCAGGCGTTCCGTGAGCATAAATAAACGGCGCCGCTCCTATTGTCAACGCAAACAGGAGTGGAAGAGATATTTTCTGTAAAGTTGTGAATTTATTTTTCATCTAAGTACTCCTTGAAGATAAATTTGGTATAAATGCATAGACGTTACAAGCTTATATTTTGTTCCGGCAAACACAATTTAAATTAGTTTACATAATTATTATTATGTAATCAAAATTAAAAATACATTAGAATGACCCATTATTTGTTTTCAATTGTAGGAAAGAAAAATATATGTGCCACCAAGTTTTATGTACTAATTTATTGTAAATACCGAACACTTTGGCTTTTAAAAGCATATATATACAAAAAGGAGGATGAGCCGTTGAATGAGTCTCTATCTCAAGAGCAAGCGCAGCATTTATTTGAAGAGCATTCTCACTACATATTCCGCATTGCTTTGGTTATGACCCGCTCCCGTATATTAGCCGACGATATGACGCAGGAAGTTTTTATTCAGCTATTTCGCAAATATCATTTATATAATAACGACCAGCCTATCCGTCCATGGATTGCGCGAATAACAGTAAATTTGATTCGTGGCTATTATCGTAAAAGGAAGTGGCAGGTGCTGTTAGGTCGATTACCTGAACAAATAGGAGAAGACTATACGGACCAGATCATTTTACAAAGGGAAAAAGGCCATATGTTATGGACGGCCGTCTCGCGGCTCTCTCTCAAACAACGTGAAGTCATTGTGCTTCATTATTATGCCGGATTGTCACTGGTCGAAGCTGCGGAAGCTCTCCATATCTCTCCCGGTACATGCAAATCCAGACTTCACGCCGGTCTGTGTAAACTAAGAAAATGTCATGAGTTAAGAGAATTGGCATTGGACGAAGAAATACTTTACTCCAATAAAAACAGCTCTGCAAAACCTGTTATCAAGGAGGATCGATCATGAATCACCCAAGACATGATAAGCTCTCCAATCGGGAATTAGAGGAATTAGAAGCAAGTATTCAGAGCGAGATCACCTCATCCGAACAGGAATGGAAAACATCGCTTTCTTTTGATCGGATCTGGTCAGAATATCATACTTCCAACTCCAAAAAGGAATCTCGATATTCCAAGCTCAGGAATCGCCCCAGATGGCAAATCGCTACTCTATGTACACTTATACTTGGTGTGGGAGTACTATTCACAGCCGCATTATTCCCTTCGATTGGTGAAGCGTTACGCAGTATATCCTTTGTTAACCGCTTATATCAGAGTGGTTTGACGAATCCGGAATATCAACGTATTGAACAGAAGCAGCTTGCCGATTCCCTCAATGATTCCGTGACAGACCAAGGGATTTCTTTGACGGTAAATGACGTATTTTATGATGGGGTCAATATCCTGATTAGCTATGAAGTGATCGACAAGGAAGGCAAGCAGCGGATCAAGGGAAGTAATCCGGGGCCGTGGTTGGACTATGACTTTCATGGAGCCAATCGTAATGGAGCAATGATCGAACCTACAAATACATTGATTGATTCCAATCACCTCGAAGGTGTGGCTATCATCAGTTTTATTGATGACAGTCTTCCCGATAAGATGAATGTTACTCTTTTCTGTGAGCGGATCACGGATGTGAGAGGGGATTGGAAGTTAACGATCCCTATTTCTCTGCAAAAAAGTAAACCTTACACCCAGACCATGTATCCTGATCTACCTTTTACAATGAATGGACGTACACTAAAAGTGAAAAAATTAATACTGGGTCCCGTATCCAATCAGATTACTATTACAGGAGATTCGCTGTCTTCTTACTGGGAACCTATGATTCAAGTAATGGATGACCAGGGCCATGTATTGGCACCAGCAGGTGGGGGAGGATCACCGGGAGAAATAATTAGAGGATTTGCCCCTTTTACACTTCAGAATCCTCATCCCAAATATATAAAAATTATATTCAACGACCCACCGAAAATAGCTTCTGATGGGACATCTGATGCCATATCTCCCAAACGAAAAAGCACTACCATCAAAATACCACTTCATTGGGAACAAAAGGGGCCGCTGGTCCCAGAGCAAAAGCAGAAAGATCGTTAAAACAAATCAAAGGAACCCTATGTTATTAGATTGTCCTTCCGTACTACACTTTTTGCATAATACAAATGTCATCTAGCCAGCAAATCAATTATCGATTTGCTGGCTATTATTTTACTATGATAAAATATGCCTCTTTAAAATTAACATAATAATTATTATGTAAAATAAAATGATTTCACATTCTTAAGCTGTATTTAATTTCACTACATTCTCTATTATTTTATTACCATTTCACTACCTCTATAAAATAAATCTTGCCGATTGCGATATCATTCGCTAAAATAAGATCAATTATACGTCACCCATATCAAAGCTATGAATAGAAGGAGTAACTTAGCAGAATTGTCCAAGCGAGCCGGCGATTGGTGAGAGGTCCGGTACATGGAAGCTGAGTGAATGGGTCTATTCGCTTCAATCCGAACACGATCCCAGATAGTTAGTAGGCGTTGACGGCATCCCTCCGTTATCTCGGGGAGACCTGTTAGTCGTTGTGACAGGATAGAGAGCGGCCATATGGCCGTATTCGGGTGGTACCGCGGAGAACTAAGCACTTCGTCCCTTATTGATAGGGATGAAGTGCTTTTTGGCGTTCCGGGCGCTTGTTACAGGAGACGGATAATATTCATGAAGGAGGAATTGAAATGAAACGGATTTTGTCAGGCATCAAGCCCAGCGGTGATTTGAATATTGGAGGTTATGGAGGAGCGCTGAGTCAGTTTGTAAAGTATCAGCATGAATACGAGAGCTATTTCTTTATACCCGATCTGCATGCTGTTACGGTATATCAGGATCCGCGTGAACTGCACGAACGATCCAGGGAGATCGCGGCTTATTACATCGCTGCCGGTATTGATCATGATAAGTCACCTATTTTCCTGCAATCCCAGGTAAGTGCTCATGCCCAGATGGGATGGTTGATGGAGACGCAGGCACACTATGGTGAACTCGGCAGAATGACCCAATTCAAAGAAAAGACAGACAGCCAGGATAGCGTCAGTTCTGCGTTATTTACCTATCCAGCGCTTATGGCAGCTGATATCCTGTTATATCAAGCGACCCATGTACCTGTCGGAGATGATCAGAAGCAGCATTTGGAGCTAACCCGCGACTTGGCTCAGCGGTTCAACAACCGATATGGGCATACATTTACTCTGCCTGAACCTATTATTACCGAGATCGGCAGCCGTATTATGAGCCTGGATGATCCTTCTCGCAAAATGAGTAAAAGCAATCCCAACCCAAATAGCTACATTCTGTTGCAGGATTCACCCGAAAGTATCCGCAAAAAACTATCCCGCGCAGTTACCGATTCAGAAGGAATGGTACGCTATGACTGGGAACAAAAGCCGGCAATCAGTAATCTGATCGAGATCTATGCTGTCTTCTCGGGTGAACGGGTAGAAGAGATTGAACAACGCTACATAGGGCAGGGATACGGTGTATTCAAAAAGGAATTGACTGAAGTGGTTGTAGCGAAGCTGGTACCCATTCAGCAGCGTTTCTCGGAAATTATCGGCAGCAGTGAGCTGAATCAGATACTGCGACGCGGAGCAGAGCAAGCTTCGATGGTAGCCGACAAGACTTTGCGTCAGGCTGCAAAAGCAATGGGATTCATAGTCAGCCATGAACAGTAACACATATAGTTCCTATCATCCTGGGCTATCAGTTGCCTGAATTACGGGTAAGAAGTAAGAACGACCGCTTTTGTTCCTGTAACAGAGCAGCAATACTATAGCAACGAGATGAGATAGGGAGGAATAGATTATGGGTTTTAATCTTGATAATTTGAAAGGTCTGCTTAACAATAAAGGAGACGGTAACAATAATGGTTCATTGGGTGGAATCATGGACATGATCAGCAAGCTTCCACTGGACCAGATTATTCAGAAGCTTCCGCTCGACAAACTGCTGACTCCGGAATTCATGCAAAAACATACACCGTTTCAATCGATAGGCGAGCTGTTGCAAAAGACAGGGTTGGGCTCAAATACTGACTCACCAGAGAAAGTGAAAGAGTTGCCTACCGACCAGGTCGATAGCCAGGTGAGCCAGAATACGCAGTTTGGTTCCTTGCAGCAGATGCTGCAAAAAGCAGCCGAATTCTATGCCGCCCGCAAAGGCGGACAGTAATTTCATGATTCCAGAAATCACTTGCTTTTCGCATTGAATTTATTATCTGATTTATAAAAAAACACAGAATTGTAAAAGGCGGCTGTCTCTTTATAGAGGCAGCCGCCTTACTGTGTACCGAAGAACTCCGGAATATTTCTTTATACCTAGTCGATCTATTTTGTAATGACAATCGATATTAATTAGGGAACTGGGTATGACCAGCTACAATATAAGCATTGGAAGTACCGCTTTCCGGAAGTGCAGGAATCGTATCTGTTACTACTTTACCGCGGATATCGGTAATACGTACCTGAAGCGTCTTGTTTCCCAGTTGTTCACCGACAAAATGATTGTAATCCATCTTCGGCAGGCTTACCCAGCTGCCATTTTTTTGCACTTCCAGCTTCATAACCGGGTATTTATGGTTTCTGACCTGAATAGCTGCCCACCAGCGTGAACTGCCTTCCTTAATGCGATAGCTGAAGTTGCCGCTGATCGGCGCTTTGACTACTTTCCACTGAATATCTACTTTACCTTTGCTTACTTCTCCGATTTTGGCAAAAGCGTTGGGAGACAGATCTAGTGCACCGCTGGCACCATCCGGATACAGATCAGTAACATAGACGACCGTCTTCCCTTTGGGACCTTGTACTTCCAGATAGGCACCGGCAAGTGCTGCTTTGACACCGCCATAATTCATTTGTGCAGGATTGAGTGCAGTAATTTCCATATTGGCAGGAATCGGATCAAGCAGCACAGCTCCGCCTGAATAACCGGAACCGGTATAAGTCGCATAGCCTTTGTATGTATCATTCCAGGCAGCTGATGCTGGCAGAGCGAACAATACCAGACTTAGGGTGGCAATCATGCCGAGCATACTCCATTTGCGGGTGACAGACCATTTTATCAATATAATCCCTCCAGATCCATAGAATAAGGTGAGCTGTCTTATTCTTGGTGTCATGAACTTAGTATGATTCACAAAAATATGATTCACCTCTATAAGTGGACAGCTACCGTTAACAATGTACTACATATTCACTTTAAAAACAATAAATGCCTATTTCTCATCATAAGGAACTTTTGTATCTGAAGACTGGAATAATCAAGGTATTTGAGAAGATGTATGATTTTTACAGAGAAATGCTTTTATTTTTACGTTGGTATGATATGTTAGGAGCGATCAAGATTTTGACTACCGAACTGGAGGATCATACATATGAAGCAGTGGAAGAAAAAGGTCAGTCTGAGTGCAGCCGCCATTATGGTAGCATCGGCTATCGCTCCCGCAGGAACAATAACAAGTAGCATCTACGCAGAACAGTTGCAGACAGAGGTTGCTCCTTCTCTGCAGAAAGCTCCAATATCTGTAGAGCAGGCAGCTCATTCAGTCTCTGTCAGTGCAAATACATATGCGTTATCAGAGATTCGGCAGCAACATACAGGTAGCAAGGTAACAGCCCGTGGATGGATTACATACAGAGAAGACACAGGAAGTAATTACAGTAATCTATACATTCAGGATGGAAGCGCCGGCATCGTGATCCGCGGACAGAATTTGCCTGGCGAACCGGGACAGGAGATAGAGACAACTGGCAAGCTGAGCGAATACCGCAAGCTGCTGCAGATTGAAGCGAGTGCAGCAGATACCTACATCCGGGTACAGACGCCTCAGACTGTGTCTGCACGTACGATTACAGCCGCAGACTTTACAGCAGATACTCCTTATGAAGGACAGCTTGTACGGATTAATAAAGTCACCGTAACCGGCAAAAGCAGTAATAACTATACACTCCAGGACAGCAGCGGCAGCTTTACTGTATATAGTAAAAGTCCATGGCTGACTGCCAGAGAATCTTATGACTCGGTTACAGGAGTAATGTCCCGGTATAATGACAGCATCCAGCTGATTCCACGGTCTGTCGAGGATATTGCCGGTGCAGTTCCGCCGGTAGTCGAGCCACCGATCCAACTATCGATTCATGATATTCAGGGCGCAGCCCAGCGGTCTCCCTATGAAGGACGTGAAGTACGCGAGGTAGAGGGAATCGTTACCATGGTCAAAGGAAAAACCACCTTTTATATGCAGACCGAAGATGCACTGGCCGATCAGGATGATCGTACTTCCGAAGCCATTATGGTATACAAATCCGCTCATGGCATGAAAGTAGGCGATCGGGTCAGTGTAGATGGAGTGGTGAAGGAGTACAAGGAGACCGGCTATAGCGATGCCAGTGATCTGACGACTACCGAGATCGCAGCTACCTCAATCAATCGTCTCGCCGAGAATCAGCCGCTACCGCAGTCTACGATTATCGGGCAGGGCGGCCGCATTATTCCGGGACAGATTGCTTCTGCAGAAGGTTTGGCTTCCTTTGACCCTGCATCTTACAGTATAGATCTGTATGAGAGTCTGGAAGGCATGCGCGTTCAATTGAATAATGCCAGTATTATCGGACCCTATACGTATGAGATTCCGGTTACGGTGGATATGCAGCTCGGCCCCAATGTAACTCCTGCAGGAGGCCTTGTAATCGCCAATAATCAGTTTAATCCAAACCGTCTGCTAATCGGAGAGAAGCCTAAGCAGCCGGTGAAGACAGGCGACCGATTCGAAGGCCCTCTCTATGGAATCATGAGCTACAGCTATAGTAATTTCAAAATCCTGCCGGAAAAAGGGTTGCCTTCTATCGTCAGCGGTGGACTAAAACGTGAATTATCAGCGCTGCATAACGGTACCGAGCAGCTAACCATTGCTTCTTTTAACGTGGAGAACTTCTGGGACGATCCCGCTAATCAGGAGAAGACCCGGCGAATTGCACAGAATGTCGTTCAGAATCTGCATACGCCGGATATTATCGGGCTGATGGAAGTTCAGGATAATAACGGAGAGAAAGATGATGGAACTGCCGATGCCCAGACCAGCTTCAACGCGCTGATTCGCGAGATTCGTGCAGCTGGCGGTCCGGAATATCGGTATACGAGTATTGCTCCACAAAATAATGAGGACGGCGGAGCACCCGGCGGCAATATCCGTGTCGGCTTCCTGTATAATCCCGCTCGTGTAACCCTGGCAGAGGCTGCTGGAGGAACCGGAGATTCGGTCACAGCAGTCACCTACGGTCCGCAAGGACTTACCCACAATCCGGGAAGGATAGAGCCGGGCAATGAAGCATTTGCCAATTCCCGCAAATCGCTGGCCGCCCAGTTCGTCTTCCATGGACGGCAGGTTATTGTAGTAGCCAATCACTTCAATTCCAAAGGAGGCGATCAGGCGCTATATGGTGCTGCACAGCCGCCTCAGCGAATCAGTGAAGTACAGCGCGCCAAGCAGGCTACGCTGCTCAACCATTTCGTTCAGGATACGCTCGCGCAGAACAGCAGCGCCAATATCGTGCTGGTCGGCGACTTTAATGATTATCAATTCTCCAATACCCTGCAGATTCTCAAAGGGAATGTACTAACCAATCTGGTAGATACATTGCCGGAAAATGAACGATATTCCTATGTATATGAGGGTAACTCCCAGACACTGGATCATATTCTGATGACTGGTGGTCTGGCAGCTCGTGCACAGCTGGACATCGTACATCTCAATGCTGATTTCATGGAAGCCGATGGACGAGTAAGTGACCATGATCCGCTGTTGGCACGGATTGACTTCTCCAGCCGTTCCAATAACGACAAGGACGATGACAAAGATCATCCGGGTCGCATCCCTGGTAATGGCACCAGCTCAGGCAATAATGGAAATTCAGGAGCGGGTGGCAGTACGCCGCCGGTAACTCCAACTCCGCCAGCTGCAGTCGATTCCATGCCAATTGCAGCTGGTGCATCAACAGATGGTACAGTATCCAGCTGGTCGCTTCCAATTGTTAAAAGTATAGACGGTGAGGCTGCAGTAGCTGCAGCTGAACTAAGCGCAGATGCCACTGCAGCCATGCTCACCCAATCAGGAGAAGCACAGACACTGAATGTCCGGCTGCAGTCCACACAGGCTGCCGATACCTATAGGTTGCAATGGCAGCCTGAAGCGCAGCAGCTGTTAACCGAACAGGATCGTATTAAGCAAATCACGGTCACAACGCCGATAGGCAGTTATGATATACCGGTCAACTGGGTGCAAACTTCCAATAGCGCTTCCAAGCGTCTGGTATTGGAAATGTCAGCAGACCCGGCCGCTATGCAGCAAGCAGAAGACAGCGGTTATAAAGTACGCAGCGCTGTACAATACAATCTGTATACGCTGGATGCCAATGAGAACAAACAATCGATCCAGCAGATGGATCGTTATATCCGGCGCACCCTGCAAGTGGCTGGTCTGGTGCCTGCCGACCGGATTGCTGTTGTACGGGTGGAGACAGATACTAATGGCCATACTACCTATACTCCGGTACCTTTCAATACCAAGGACGGAGCAGTCACCCTATTTAGCCGCAGCAACAGTACGTATGCTGTTCTAAATTCAGCAGTTCCATTGAATGATATATCCGGCCATTGGGCACAGGCAGATATTAGCCGACTGGCAGATCAGCGGGTAATTACAGGAACGGTACAAGGTTCTTTCCGCCCGGATGCTGCTGTGACCCGGGCCGAGATGGCTGCTCTTCTGGTAAGAGCACTGGGTCTGTCTGGCGTAGAGAACGGCAGTACTTTATTCCGTGATATCGATAATTCGGCATGGTATGAAGATAGCGTGCGTACTGCTGCTAATGCGGGTCTGATCCAGGGCGATGCCAGCGGACGTTTCCGTCCGAATGCTACAATAACGCGGCAGGAGATGGCTGTCATGATGGAACGCGCATTGCATTATACAGGAGCAGCGAATGCCACCGTCTCCAGTAGTTCTCCTACCGATACGGCGAAGGCAGCCGTCTGGGCGAGACCGGCGATTGATCATCTGAGCGCTTCGGGACTGCTCAATGGCAATGCCAAAGGACAATTCCAACCCACCAAAAATCTTACCCGTGCCGAGAGCGCCGCTATCATTCAGCGACTTTTGAACCAGTTCACCGGCACTTCTCAGTAATCACATATAAGCCTAAAAGCGCAATCTCCGAACCTGAAAATAAGGAGATTGCGCTTTTTGCTATGTTTGTCTTCTGAAGAGTCAACCTCTAGGCGGAGGAAACGCCGAAAACAATTCATCCTTCAAGCTGATTTGTAGAGTAGCGAATTGTAATAACATGATAGCAGATAGATAATTCCTGTATTACAAGGAGAGGGTCAGGATGAAATGTATGAATAATGAGGAACATGGTAATACGTTTACGATCACACAGACAACCGAATACTATTTTTATATGGAGTCGTTATCCCTGATGCCGTCAGCAGAGCCAATCACTGAATCTTGCCTTCAGTATTATTGCTGTACTGCTGAAGCTGCTGAGGCTGAACAACAGCAGATCGAACAAGAATTGGATTATCTGAATTCCTGGGAGAATATACTGGAATTTATCTAAACAGAAAATGCGCAACATAATTACATAATAATAATTATGTAAACTAAAATGTGTTTATTTTGATATTACTTTTTTTAACATATAAATATTATTCTAAAGGAGGAATTATAATGGGATTCAATTTACACAATCTAAAAGGACTGTTGGATACAAAAACCAAAGGAAGTCAGGGGTCAGGTGGCAGCGGAATCATCGATCTGCTGAACAAACTGCCTCTGGACAAGATTATTCAGAAACTTCCCCTGGAGAAGCTGCTCACTCCCGAATTTATGCAAAAGTATACATCCTTTAAATCAGTAGGTGAAATGCTGCAAAAGATGGGGCTTGGCTCCAATAATGATTCAGCTACCCAGGTAATGCTGGTTCCCAAAGATAAAATGGATAATCAACTGAGCCAGAATACGCAATTCAGCTCGCTCCAGCAAATGCTGCAAAAAGCTGCCGAGTTCTACGCTTCGCGTAAAGCCGGTAATAAATAAATTTGCTAACGTAGTCTACATTATTCGGGAAATTATTCTACAAAACCGTACCGCCAAATCAGGGGTACGGTTTTTGGCTGTCGTTCAGCTTTCTTAGCTCGAATAAGCATAATGTAATGCGATGTGATAAAAGATAAATAATAACCTCTTTAGTTTACATAATAATTTATATGTAAACTAATTTTCGATAAAAGATAAATTCATACTGAACGGAGTGGAAGGATTTGATGAGTAATAAACTTTAGTAATCATATGGAAGCCCCTATGAGATTGACTATCCAGATCGAATAATATGAAATCTTATTGCTAATAGTATGATGCACCTCCTAGATTCGATATTGCACGTACTTTAATTAACGGCATCACATCGTATGCTATGCATGCATACAAGCATTCATATCGACTATCAAGTTCCTGTATTCGTTTCATTATCGCCAAAGTTGGGGAAGCAAAGAAAGAGCGAACCAATCATATCGAATCTTGGGAGGTTATTATTATGGCTAAAATCGCCGTCGAAAAACCGTTTGATGATGTAAAGGAAGCACTGGAAGAAAAGGGACATCAGGTCGATCTGGTAGAGAGTGATCAGGAGCTGACCGGTTATGACCTTGGTGTAATCCGTGTTCAGAATGATGGAGATACGGATCTGTATGATTTCCCGGTTGTAAGCATTGAAGGCATGTCTATTGATGAAGTAGTAGAACGCGTGAGTGACTACATCGAGAAGATGAAGTAATACCATATGTAAGTACTTATGATTGATACGAGGCAGGCATAACTCTATGGCAAGTAGAGAATGTCTGCCTTTTTTATAAAAGGATCATTGTGTTCCACTATCAAGGGGTGGACCACGCATTTGTAGATAAACTCGGTTATTATCCGCAGGCAGAAGATTGTCTGGCCGAGATTGCTCGTGTCATTCGGCAAAAATGGGGCATAGACCGTATAGAACTCACATAAATCTGATTATCAAAGGGAGAGGAGAAGCTTATGCCACTTGATCCACAAGTCAAAGATTTCCTGAATATGTATAACCAGTATCAGATGCCTGCTCTCGATTCCATCGATCCAAAAATGATTCGTGCCATGGAACAAAATTCAGCTCTACAACAAATCGCTTCCCAAACCGATATATACCGGGTAGAGGATCGGACTATTCCTCTAGAGGACCGGCAGATTCCGGTTCGCCTGTATACACCGACAGATGCTGAAGTTCATCCTGCCCTTGTTTTTTACCATGGAGGAGGCTGGGTGTTGGGAAGTCTGGATTCCCATGATGAATTATGCAGGAAGCTTGCTCGTGAAGCGGAATGTGTCGTCATCTCTGTCGATTACCGACTGGCTCCGGAACATCCTTTTCCGGCAGCTGTATGGGATGCGTATGACTCTCTGCATTATATTACAGAACATGCAGGAGAGTATGGTATTGATGCGGAGCAGATTGCAGTAGGCGGAGATAGTGCCGGTGGGAACCTGGCAACCGTTGCCTGTATAATTGCCCGGGATAAAAGCGGACCTTCTGTCTGTTATCAACTGCTGTTTTATCCTTCGACAGGAAATGGGGCAGATACACGTTCTTATCAGGAAAACAGTCAGGGCTATCTGCTGACAGCCGATATGATGAATTGGTTTCGCAAATGTTATTTTGAACAGCCGGATGATGAAAATCATCCTTATGCTTCACCCGTGCTGAGCAGTGACCTTAACGGATTACCGCCAGCGATGATCATTACAGCAGAATATGATCCACTGCGGGATAGTGGTGCCGAATATGCCCGCAGACTGCAAGAAGAAGGCGTAGAAGTCGAATATCTCTGTTATGATGGCATGATTCATGGCTTTGTCACAATGAGTCAACTGGATCGGACACAGGAAGCGATTCGCCAGGCTGCTGCACGACTCAGACAGGTATATCAAATGGATGTCTAAATGAATGATAATTATTGGAGGAATAAACAAATGGCTAAAATTATGGTAGTGGATGACGCTGCATTTATGAGAATGATGCTAAAGGATATGTTGGCTGGGCTGGGACATGATATTGTAGCAGAAGCGGGGAATGGACTGGAAGCAGTCAAAGCGTATGAAGCTAACAAGCCCGATCTGGTAACGATGGATATCACCATGCCGGAGATGGATGGAATCGAAGCTGTACGTTCTATTCGCAGTTCGGACCCTGGTGCCAAAATTATCATGTGCTCCGCAATGGGCCAACAGGCAATGATCGTAGATGCTATTCAAGCCGGTGCCAAAGACTTTATCGTCAAGCCATTTCAAAAAGACCGTGTAGAAATTGCTATTAACAAAGTACTCGGCGTATAAGCGTGTAAATTGGACGATACGAAAGACCTGGGGAGCAGCTGCCCAGGTCTTTCGTATGCATTTTATCTGTATATGTACACAAATATAAATCCCCCACATACTTGAATTAACAAGGCTGTGGGGGTTTAATCGTTAGTAGCAATATTCAATTGTAACCTATCCTCCTATACAACAATCCACATGCTTGACATGGTATAGACTTGCACCGATCCATGCTGCCGATTGTCCAAGCTCTGCAGTCGCAGACAATCGTTTAGCGATTGTTCATCGATTTCATTTTGGGGAAGCTTTATCCGAAAAGCTTCGCATGTCCGTTATTTCCCTTTTCGACGGGCTCAATAGACGGTTCATGGGTTTTCACCTGATTTACGGTGAAGAAAGTTCGTCCGCACATTTACAATGAATCATCCATGTCCTTGCATATGGGATGAGTTCCCACATACCACGATATCACGAAAAACGTTTTCACTGACGCTTTTCCCGCGTGAGACCGATCTAGTATGCTTCGCTAACCTGTTTCATTGGAATCCTGCTCCCTTCCTAACAAGTCAATTCAACATTGTTCGAAAATAGCATTTTCCTCTGTTCACAGCCTTTCATCATATTCAAAATGAAGAACATACTTTCATTCGTTCTACAAATTATTCATTTTAACAGATAAAGATTTGAAGCGTAACAGTAGAGATTTAAAGCATTTTAAAAATTTAAATCCTTAGCATTTACTGAACATTTAAAAGCTTAAAACGTTTTAAAAATTCTTGCTTTGCATCATACCATTCAATCTTGAATCCATTTCATACACTTGCAATCATTTCTTTAACGCAGGTACAGCTTTCTTCATTTCCTTGAATTTACTGCTTCATACATAAATCCGTTGTAGATCAATCTCCATGAGTCCCCACATATCCACGAACTGCGAAAGATGTTTTCACGTACACCTTCCGGTGTGCAGCCGATTATAATATGCTTCGCTTACGTTATTGCATTGGAATCCTGCTCCCTTCTTAGCAAGTATTGGTCATTCTTGCTTGAAAACAGTTCATTCCGAGCCTACTTTCTGTCGTAATTTGACTCTGTACCGCCGATTGCTTCCCGCATACTCCAATATCCACGAAAAACGCTGTCACTACGCTTTCCTAGCGTGAAATTGTGCTAGTATGCTTCGCTACCTTTTTCCAACGGAATCCTGCTCCTTTCCCGCAAGTAGTTGATGCTTGCTTGAAAAAGCTTGTTCCTTCTTGCTTCCTTGCTTCGTCTAATGAGCTAGATTGATGTCCCGCATACCTGCAATCTGCGATCATGGGCATTTTCACGGATGCCAGATTGTTCTGCAGTTGAACCAGTATGCTTTGCTAACCTACTCCATTGGACGATCTCTCCTTTCCTGAAAAAAAGAATTGGAGGGAATCACCTGACAACGCCGTTAATGCTTGATGTTGAAGCGTTGTTTGTTGTTGCTTGTTGGTGATGACTACATCATACTCCCGATGTTCCAAAAATGAAAACGCTATAAAATTGATTAAGCGAGTGTAAAATCGCATGAGGATAAAATATATCATGCATGCTCTGAATTCCAGCTTTTTCCTTCTTTTTCTTAGTTATTTCGTTATAAAACGGTGAAAAGGCAGCTCAAACTATCCTTTTTATCCTGTATTTATATACCTTCTCCCGTTTACATCTACCAAATAAAAAGATCATCTATGTAAAAAGAAAGTAAAAATGAGGACATAAGAGAAAAGCTCTAGAGATTGGGTAATAACTATATAACAAAAGAGGATGAGGTAGAGCAGTACATACTCATCTATCCAAATAGACAGCTGTTCTATGCCGGATGACTGGCATGCAGCAAGGAATGGAGGAATAAATAATGAAAAACCCAATCAAAGAATTAAAGGGCATTAAAGATAGCATTAACGAAGCCAAACAGGCGATGGATGGAATCAAGGCTACACTCAATGATGTGAAAAGCGACGTTGATGAAGCCAAGCAAAATTTGCAGCATACTATGGAGCATGCCAAAGAAACTTCTCAAGAAGCCAAAGCATCCACTGATCAGCTCAAAAGTGGAATCCAGAACAGCAAAACGGCGGTACAGGATACCCGTAACAATCTGTCTTCGGCAACACAGGATGTGAAGCAGAGCGTTACGATTGTCAAAGAAGAATTCAATACACCCGGCGGCGGATTTGCAGCAGATGAAGAGCAGACGAAGCAAACAGGGAGTAAACGTCTTAGCGCATCCAGAACTTTACCATCTTCGGACAGTCAACTTCCTGCCATGCAGCCACCGCAAGCTACCGCGATTACGCCAGCGTATGAGAATCCGGGAGCAGAACTAATTGAAGGTGGACAGTTGATCAAGGAAGGTACTGCCTTTTTCCTGAAAAAAGGAGAAGAAATCGTTGGAGAAATTACTTATATTCCCGGACCGGAAAGTGATACATGGACGCTGAACCATACGTATGTAAATCCAGAATACCGGGGCGGCAAAATTGCTCAGGGATTACTGGATCAGGTCGTTCAAGCAGCCAGAGCAGAAAATAAAAAAATTCTGCCAACATGTTCCTATGCATTGGCCCAATTCAAGCGTCATTCCCAATACGAAGATGTATGGATGCGCTATTAAGCGTCTAATTGAGTCGCAGATGATCTAGATATACAGATTGAGGTTCTATGCCAAACGCCTGGATGATATCCAGGCGTTTTTCTTATGCATACAGTATTACTGGTACACGAAATGATATCTCTTTTAATCGCGGTGAAAGGAAGAAGATTTATATAATTATAGTTACATAATAAATAAGATGATTAATTTATTGGTCGGTTGTTAAGTGTAAGGTGAATAGGGGTAAAGAGACAGAGAGAAGTACGCAAAATTTGTAGAGAATTGTTGTAAAATACGAGCCAATGGATACGGGAGGTAGAGATTTTGAAAAAGACAATTGCAGATTCCGTTGTAGAGACGCTAGTGAAAGCCGGGGTGAAGCGCATTTTTGGTATTACAGGCGATTCGCTGAATGCGATTATTGATGCTGTACGGCGCTCCGGTAAAATTGAATGGATTCATGTTCGGCATGAAGAAGTAGCTGCGTTTGCAGCGGGCGCCGAAGCCGAGTTGAACGGTACGATCGCAGTCTGTGCAGGCAGCAGCGGACCGGGTAATCTTCATTTGATTAACGGATTGTATGATTGTTATCGTAACCGGGTGCCGGTACTGGCGATTGCAGCCCATATCCCGAGTGACGAGATCGGCAGCGGTTATTTTCAGGCTACGCATCCCGAATTTATTTTTCAGGAGTGCAGTGATTTCTGTGAAGTCATTATGACCGAGAAGCAGATGCCACGTACACTGACCATGGCGATTCAGACAGCTATTGCGGGTTCTACCGTATCTGTTGTTGTTCTTCCGGGGGATATTGCCAGTCTGGATGAATCGACTCATCCTATTCCTGAGCAGGTCTACCATGCAGCCAAGCCAGTCGTATTGCCTTCGGAAGAAGAACTGCAGACACTAGCCCAATATCTGAATGAGGGCAAAAAAATCACTCTGCTTTGCGGTGCAGGCTGCAAAGGCGCTCATGCCGAGCTGATGGAGCTGTGTGAGAAGCTTCAATCTCCAATGGTTATCGCTCTGCGCGGGAAGGAACATCTGGAGTATAACAATCCTTATTTTGCCGGACTGACCGGACTGATCGGTTATTCCTCGGGTTATCATGCGATGATGGATTGCGATCTGCTGTTAATGCTCGGAACCGATTTCCCTTATCGGCAGTTCTATCCGGAAGATGCAACGATTATCCAGCTGGATATTGATCCTTCCCGTCTGGGCAGACGAACCAATATCACACTCGGCCTATGTGGAGATGTCAAATCCACTGTACAGCAGATCCTGCCGCGTCTGACCACGGAGCATGATTCCGGTCATTTACGCAAATCTGCGGACCGTTATGCCAAAGTACGTGAAGAACTCGACGAGATGGCAGTCAAAGGACGTACCGGACGCAAAGGAATGCATCCCCAGTATCTGGCCAAAGTCGTCAGTGATGCCGCTGCAGAAGATGCTATCTTTACTTGTGATGTGGGCACACCTACCGTCTGGGCAGCCCGTTATCTGGAAATGAGTGAACAACGCCGACTGATTGGTTCCTTTAACCATGGTACGATGGCTAATGCACTGCCACAGGCAATTGGACTGCAGGCAGCAGAGCGGGAACGCCAGATCATTTCACTCTCGGGTGATGGAGGTCTCAGCATGCTGATGGGCGATCTGATTACACTCAAGCAGCATAATCTGCCGGTAAATGTCGTTGTTTTCAATAACAGTGCACTGAGCTTTGTGGAATTGGAAATGAAAGCAGGCGGCTACCTGGAATCCGGTACGGATCTGCATCAGACCGATTTTGCAGCGGTAGCAAATGCGCTTGGTATTCTGGGTATTCGTGTCGAAGATCCGGAAGATCTAGAGGATGCAGTGCAGCGTGCGCTGGCACATGATGGTCCTACCCTGATCGATGTAGTGGTCAATCGTCAGGAGCTGTCCATGCCACCAACCATTACCTTGCAGCAAGCCAAAGGATTCTCCCTCTGGATGGCGAGAGCCATTATGAACGGACGTGGCGATGAACTGATTGATCTGGCCAAGACCAATCTGCTTCGCTGATCAATAATAAATAGGGACAGCAGCCCATGAAGCTGTTGTCCCTATTTGTATGTAACGGCTCAGTAAAAGGCAGGCATTCGATTCTCTATTTTGCATAATGACCCGATTGCATCAGCTTTATCATTACAAATCCGGATGGGTATATAATACTCAATCTAATGTATTAATTAAAATTTTATGCAATATATTTGATATTTAAGATATACTGAAGTCTATAGTCTATATGGCAGCTTCAAGAAAGGAGCTTGATATGTCTACCATCCTGAGTCGAAATAATGTAAGAGTTACAGGGAAAGGAAGTCAGCCCATTGTTTTTGCTCATGGTTTTGGATGCGATCAAAGTATGTGGCGATTTGTTGCCCCTGCATTTGAAGAAAATTACAAGATTATCTTATTTGATCATATAGGCTCCGGAAAATCCGATCTTCAGGCATATGATGCCGACCATCATAATCGGCTTACCGGTTATGCGGAGGATATGCTCCAGATTTGTGATGAGCTTCGGCTGGAAAGTCCCATATTTATTGGCCATTCGGTCAGCGGGATGATCGGTCTGCTCGCTTCACTGTCGAGGCCGGGTTATTTCAAAAATCTGATCCTGATTGCACCTTCACCGCGATACATCAATGATTTACCCGATTACATAGGCGGTTTTGAACAAAAGGATATTGAAGAACTCCTCTCATTAATGCAGCAAAACCATTTGGGTTGGGCAAGCTTTCTCGCACCAATCGCTATGGGAAATCCGGATCAGCCGGAGCTGACTGCTGAATTGCATGAGAGTTTTTGCTTGTCCGATCCGGTCATTATACAACAATTTGCCGAGATTACCTTTATGTCGGATTATCGTTCCGAACTCCGGCATGTGACAGCACCGGCACTTATTTTACAGTGTGATCAGGACTATATTGCCCCTCTGGAAGTAGGGGCTTATATGCATCAGCAGATCCCGCACAGCATCTTTCAGCTAATGGAAGCGACAGGACATTGTCCTCATATGAGTCATCCGGACGAGACAATTTCCCTGATTGAGGAATATCTGACTCAGTCAGTTACGGGAATGGAGATGTCACGCTGATGAATAAACGATTGGACCAGGTGTTCTGTGGCTATATGTCATTATCTTCCGAGCATCTTATTACAGCTGCAAATGAAACGCTGCTGGAGCTGCTGGGTTATAATCAGAACGGACTTTATGGCTGTCATTTTGAATCGATTCTTACCCGGGCCAGTCGTATTTTCTACCAGATGTATTTCATTCCAAGAATTCGTCTGAATACCAATATTGAAGCTCTTCAGTTAGCGATCAAGTCAGGAGACGGTACCGAAGTTCCATTTCTGATCAATGCGAGAATACGAGAACGGGAGGGAGCCGCTGTATATGAATTGATCCTGCTTCCCATGCATCAGCAGATTCAACATGAAGAGCAGATTCGTATACTCAACCAGGAAGCCAAACGACTGCAGCAAGAACTGGACATGCTTAGAAATTCGGCAGAAGATTCCGCTGCAGGTCAGCAGGAATTGGCCCGGCAGATTGATCTTCAGGAACAAAAAATTGAGCTGATGGAATCGTATGCCAGTAAATCCAAACCAGGCGAATCACTCTTGACAGGTTCGCAGCAGATCGAGTAATCTCTATACTAACTTATTTTAGCAAATATGGTATGCACTATACTTCATCTTGCTAATCATCAATAGCTATGATCAGGACCCCTTGGTTCTTCCATCGCTGTACAGAGAGGAAATCCACCGGCTGCAAGGTTTCCCGCTGCGATTGAATCCGGCCCCTATCCTGTGAGCTGCAATATGCAGACAGAGAATGCTACCTCTGAACTGTATTATTATTGCCGGATGCCTCCGTTAACGGCTGAAGGATTACATAATCGCAGACGTATCGTATGTATTCTGCTTGCTGCAGAATCATGTTGCTGCTGATTGGTAATCGAAATTAGGGTGGTACCACGACACATTCGTCCCTGACGGATGTGTCTTTTTTGTTTTTCCATACATTGATTAGGGAGGAATTCAGGTATGAAACAGAGTCAACTGCTAGCCGTCACGCTGCGTGAATCTCCTGGAGATGCAGAAGCAGCAAGTCACCGTTTATTGCTACGGGCAGGTTATATTCGCCAGCTTGCAGCAGGTATTTATACGTATCTGCCACTTGGACGCATCGTGCTGCGCAAGTTGGAGCAGCTGATCCGCGAAGAGATGGATCAGAGTGGTGCTCAGGAAGTGTTATTGCCAGCGATACAGCCTGCCGAACTATGGCAGGAGTCCGGCCGCTATGATCGGTATGGTAGGGAACTGTTCCGTCTTCAGGATCGACACGAGCGGGATTTTGTGCTCGGACCTACGCATGAAGAAGTCATAACCGACCTGATTCGTAGCGAGATCGGTTCCTATCGTCAGCTGCCGGTTATCCTGTATCAGATTCAGACCAAGTTCAGGGATGAGCGCCGCCCACGATCCGGTCTGCTTCGCGGAAGAGAATTCCTGATGAAAGATGCCTATTCTTTTGCCATGGATGAAGTCACTATGCAGCAGTCCTACAAGATGATGTATGATGCCTATCATCGTATTTTACAGCGCTGCGGACTGGACTTCCGCGCTGTGGAAGCAGATGCAGGTTCGATCGGAGGACACGGCAATACACATGAGTTTATGGTTATGACCGAGGCTGGAGAAGACACGATTGCTGTCTGTACCCATTGTGATTATGCTGCCAATCTGGAAAAGGCAGAATCTGCGGTAATCCCATCGGTTGCTGGGTTCGATACCAATGCTACAGCCATAGCAGTCTTGTCGCATGAAGCAGATGCAGATACAGAGATCACTCCAATCCATGTGTCCCATTTGACTGCAAAGACAACTGAAGTCGGGAATGGATTACAGCCTGAGAAGTTTCATACTCCAGGTTGGCGAACGATCACTGAGCTGACCCAGGCATTATCAATTACAGCAGATCACATCATCAAAACAGTCATTTTCCTGGCCGATCAACAGCCAATTGCTGTGTTGATTCGTGGAGATGAAGAGATTAATGCAATCAAAGTCCAGAATTATCTGCAGGTAGATGAATTGATTCTGGCTGATGCAGACACGATTCAACGTATAACAGGCGCTCCGCTTGGATTTGTCGGACCCTATGGGCTTGTATCTAACGATTTGACCTGGCTGGCTGATTATTCCATCCTCTCGCTGCAGGATGCTATCGCCGGAGGCAATGAAGAGGACTATCATTATCGTCATATCAATGTGGAACGTGACCTTAACCTCCTGCATATCGGCGATTTCCGCAATGTTCGTGCCGGGGACAGTTGTCCGCGCTGTCAGGAAGGACATATTCATTTTCAGCGTGGGATCGAAGTGGGGCATGTGTTTCAGCTGGGAGATAAATACAGCGCTGCGATGAATGCTACCTATACGGATTCATCCGGTCAGGATCAATTTATACAAATGGGCTGCTATGGCATTGGTGTATCCAGACTGGTCGCTGCGATCGTAGAGCAGCATCATGATGAGCAGGGGATATGCTGGCCTGCTGCGATAGCTCCTTATCAGGTTCATCTGATTCCGATCTCTACCAAGGATGCGCAGCAGATGAGTGTAGCTCTCCGGCTTTATGAGAGACTGATCCAGGCTCATCATGACGTACTTCTGGATGATCGGGAAGAACGAGCCGGCGTCAAGTTCAAAGATTCCGATCTGATCGGCATCCCAATACGCCTTATTATCGGCAAAGGAGCTGCTGCAGGCGAAGTAGAGTACATGGAGCGCAGCACGGGTATACGTGAGCAGTTGACTATCGAAGACGCGATTCAGCGTGTTCTGACAGCAGGTATCAGACCGTAGATGCGATGAAATGAAATTACTTTTAATAAATGTTTTAAAAAGTTCTGCTCTGATGATATGATAGATGCTGAATCAGCAGATATTCCAAAGATGGAGGTTATTGCACCTATGGCTACACTGTTTCTGATTGTCATCTATTTATCCTTTATCAGCCTGGGAATTCCCGATTCCATGCTGGGAGCAGCCTGGCCGGTCATGCATCTGGATATTCGGGCGCCATTTGGAGCAGCGGGTACATTATCGATTATCGCATCGGTAGGTACTATCCTGTCCAGTCTGGTCAGTGGTACCCTGCTGAACAAGCTGGGCACCGGACTGGTTACCCTGATCAGCTGCTGCCTGACTGCCGGAGCACTGCTCGGTTTTGCTTTTGTTCCGTCGCTGACCTGGCTGGCAGTACTGGCGATTCCGCTAGGAATTGGTGCAGGTGCGGTCGATTCCGGGCTGAACCATTATGTAGCCTCCAATTATAAAGCCCATCATATGAGCTGGCTGCACTGCTTTTGGGGTGTAGGAGCCACTACAGGACCTATTATTATGGCCTACTATATGGGGACAGAAAGCTCATGGAGAGGCGGTTATCAGGCCGTAGCCATTATACAGATGGTGCTGGTTGTTATCCTGCTGTTCACGCTGCCGCTCTGGAAAAAAGTAGCCTCGATTCAGCAGGAAGCCAAGCAGCGTGAGAAGCAAACCCAATCTGCCTCCGAGTTACATACAACAGATTCAATATCGGATACCGATCTTTCTTCCGCTACGCCTGCTACCAAAGTGAATTTATTGCGAATCCCTGGCGTTAATTTTACACTGCTGACGTTTCTGTTCTACTGCGGAGCAGAAGCAACAGTAGGATTATGGGGAGCCAGCTTCTTCGTTGGAGCGCGAGGAGTGACTCCCGAAATGGCTGCAGGCTGGGTGTCGTTGTATTTTGCCGGTATTACACTGGGACGACTAATCACGGGCTTCCTGACACTGCGTATGAGTAACCGCAAGCTAATCCTGATTGGGCAGCTGGCTGCCGTTGCAGGTGGAATTCTGCTGCTTATGCCGCTGCCGCCGGTTCTACTAATGAGCGGTCTGATTCTGATTGGTATCGGATTTGCCCCAATCTTCCCGGGACTGCTGCATGAGACACCTGCCCGTTTTGGAGAAAAGAATGCTGCTCGGCTAATGGGTTATCAGCTGGCTATGGCGTATGTAGGTATTACTATTTTGCCGCCTTTATTCGGATTGATTGCTGCTTACGTACATGTAGGATGGTTCCCGTTCGTTGTTCTTGCTTACATTCTGCTCATGCTGCTATTTGCAGAACGCGTGAATCAGAAATTAAGACATGCCTAGCGTTTAATCCTATCTATAAGCAAATAGGTGTTATAATTTGATATACAAATTGTGTTTTTGGATTGCCATTTTCTCGCTTACTTAACCTCCAGCTCATACCCATGAAGCTGGAGGTTTTTTATGTAGCAATTCCTGATTATTATATATGTAATTACACAAAAAGAGAATCAAAATCATTGACACAAAAATGCATAATATGTAAAATTACCACATGTTTGATTGCGTTTACATAATAATGCATTGTATTTAACCATTTGGAAAATACATCGCAAAATGCCGGAATCAGACATATATTTTGTAATACAATCCATTTGATGAGGAGAAATGATTATGCAAAAAAACAAACTCTGGCTGCTGCTTCAAATTGTAAGTCTGGCAGCGATTATGGCACTTGTACTGCCAACCTTCTCTACGGTTCATGCTGCTGATGGTGACGGTACCACAGCCAGCATATCTGACATTCTGAAAAATCAGCAGGCGGATGGCGGATGGAAAAAATACTATGACGAAAACAGCGGAGACTGGGCCAAGTCAACGATCGACAATAAGGCTACATATACGGAAATTCGCCGACTGGCTGCCGAATACACCAAAACCCGTAATAGCCAGTACTCGGCTGCAGCTATCAAAGGTATCAACTTCCTCTTGACTATGCAGTATGCCAACGGCGGCTGGCCGCAGGTATACAAAGCTTCCGGCTATCATCAGCACATCACATATAACGACAATGCAATGGTCAGTGTAATGACGCTGCTGGATGAAGTAGCCAACAAAAAAGGCGACTTTTCCTTTATCGACAATACCCTGGCTGGCAAAAGCAAGCAGGCTGTAGACAAAGGTATCGACTGCATCCTGAAAACACAGGTTGTATCCGGCGGTAAACTGACTGCATGGGGACAGCAGCATGACTCTGTTACGCTGAAACCGGCAGGCGCTCGTATCTATGAAGTACCTTCTCTGAGTGCAAGCGAAAGTTCGGGTATCGTAGCCTTCCTGAAAACAAGACCTGCTACTTCCCAGATCAAAGCATCGATCAAAGCGGCGGAAGACTGGTTCAAAGCAGTCAAAATTACCGGTATCCGCGTTGTAAAAACAAGCTCTGATGTAACGGTAGTTAGCGATCCAAGTGTAACTACACCGATCTGGGCACGCTTCTACGAACTGAACACCAACAAACCAATCTTTGTTGGTCGTGATGGTGTAGTGAAATATCAGCTTAAGGATATTGATCAGGAGAGACGTACCGGTTATGCATGGTATGGCAACTGGCCTTCCAAGCTGGGAATTAATTAATTTGATTCCATTGCATTCGGTTATGTATGGTCGGCTATCCTGAGCAGTACTATACTGTATGGCTCTATATACGATCAGGCTATTCCAGATAAAGATATGACTATAATAATAAAGACCTTCTTCCGCCAAGGAAAGAAGGTCTTTATTATTATAGTCGGCACGGAATATATCCATATTTGATCCGTAATAGAGTTTATTATTCTGCATCGTTGGTATTCATGATCATTTGTAAATTGCCCTTCGTTGCCGGAAGGTTGTATCTTCCTGCATTCAGGTATAGGTTACACGCCTACAGCCAAAATATGCAGACAGCATCAGGTTGCAATCAGGAAGAGGAAGCTTGTTGTTGCTGTTTATATTCTTCCAGCGTCAGCTGCTTGCTCGTGATCTCACCTGCTATTGTTTTACCAACATAGCGCAGATGCCATGGCTCGTAGGTGTAGCCGGTAATACTTTCCTTGCCTTTGGGATAACGGATAATGAATCCATAGGAAGAGACATGTTGAGCAAGCCATTTGGCTTCCTTGGTTCCGGCAAAACAGCCGGTGGCTGCGCAGCGGCCGTTCGATCCGCTTACATCGATAGCAAGTCCGGTCTCGTGTTCACTGGTACCTGGATACGCACTGTAGGTACGAGCTTTGGCTTCACCATCCCGACGTACATAAGCTTCAAAGATCGCTTTCTGACGAGCATGGGAACGATAAGCAGAGACGCCGGCCAGCGGCACATGATCCTGATCAGCTGCAGCAAACATTTGCTTCAGCGCAGCGGCTGCTTCTTTGCGCATTTTGCGCTTTTCGATCTTCTCTTTAAATGTAAATCGTACATCGGCATACACCAGATCTGCTGGCGTATACTTTTCCGGCAGTTTATTCTGCTTGTTAACCAGTACATCAATTGCTTCCGGCTGAGTAACCGTCTTCATCGCCGTACTGGTACTGGCTGTTGGACGGAGCGAGACGGGCGAAGCGGAAGTGTTGACTGTATTGACGGACTCTCTCGGTGTTTTAGCGAGAGGAGCTGTGGCGGTATGTACCGGAGTGGAAACTGGGCTATATGGCTGCTGTGCGTTCGTACTATTGCTGCAGGCAGACAACAGGCAGATCGTACTGATCGCTGCCATCACAATTCCTTTTTTGTTTATCATCTGTTATTCTCCTTTTCCAAAAGCATCTCGTCTGGATACGGCGCGGATGATAGCCGTATTGCAGTGTGTGCAATAATCCTATCCTCTACATAAACTATATCCATTATGCCAGGTCATCGTATCTATATCGTATCGAACTTGTTGCTATCTTGTAAATGTTTCCCGGGAATTCGGCATGGACTTCATTGCCACTCATGCTAAGATAGTATAGCGTGTAACCATAGAGAAGACAGGAAAGGAAATACAGCAATGAAGAAAGTAATTGTAATCGGAGCAGGAATTCTGGGCGCTTCGACAGCGTATCAGCTCGCCCGGTCCGGAGCAGAGGTGCTTTTGATCGATCGGCAGGATCAGGGGCAAGCTACCGATGCGGCAGCCGGCATTATCTGCCCGTGGCTGTCCCAGCGTCGTAATCAGGCCTGGTATCGTCTTGCAAGAGGCGGAGCACAGTTCTATCCGGAGCTGATCCAAGAGCTCGAAAATGAGGGAGAGACCGATACCGGGTATGCGCAGGTAGGCGCACTCAGTATTCATACCGATACCGGTAAAATCGGCAAAATGGAAGAACGGGCGCGCTTGCGCAGAGATAATGCGCCGGAGATCGGGGAGATCACTATACTCGATGAAGAGCAGACCCGTCAGCAGTTTCCGCTACTACAGGAAGGTTATAAGGCTGTACATATCAGCGGCGCAGCTCGTATCGATGGACGTGCTTTGCGGGATGCGCTGATTCGGTCAGCCATGCGAAATGGAGCTGCATTTATTCAAGGAGACGCAGTCTTGCAATGGGAAGCGGATCGTATTACTGGAGTTCAGGTTGGAACGGATAGGTATGCGGCAGATGAAGTTGCTGTCTGCGCGGGAGCCTGGGCCCATTCGCTGCTGCGACCACTGGGTATTGATTTCAAAGTCAGCTTCCAAAAAGCACAAATTATGCATCTACAGACGACGAATCAGTCCGCTACCGGCAGCTGGCCGGTTGTAATTCCGCCTACGGATCAGTATCTGCTGGCTTTTGATGATCAGAAGATCGTGATTGGAGCTACTCATGAGAATGATGTAGAAGGATATGACACCCGAATTACAGCTGGAGGTATGCAGGAGGTACTGAACAAAGGGCTGGAGCTGGCGCCGGGACTGATGGACAGTACTTTTCAGGAAGTACGGGTAGGATTCCGTCCATTCACACCAGGATTTCTGCCTGTGATCGGCAGGATACCTGGCTGGAAAGGTCTGCTGGCGGCTAACGGGCTCGGAGCCTCCGGTCTGACGGCTGGTCCATATCTGGGCAGTCAGCTTGCCAAGCTAGCGCTGGAGATGGACCTGGATATTACAATCGAGGATTATGATATCAGCCAAGCTATCGAACAGATTTTGCTCTAGCATCTTTTGGTTTTTTAAAGAATTTTGAAAGATATGTAGATGATTACGTTCTCCATTTAGAAAGTTCAAATCAAGAAGCAGCTGCTCCGGTGGCTGCTTTTTTTCGTATTTCCACCTCTACTAATGTGCGCTTAGCACGTTATTCTTTTCCATTGTATACTGGTAAAGATGCTGTATTGGTAATAAAAAGAATTTCAAGAAATACAAGGGAAATAAATATTATCCATACCATCCAATCAGGTACAGGCGAAGGGAGCTCTATATAATGACGAGCAGACACAATCATTCGGAAAATGAGAACGAGTCCCGGCAGTTCTGGCAAGAATATTTGAGAGGGATTACAGAAGCTTCTATTCTGCCGCAGCGCTTCACCAGTATAGAGCAAAATCGGGATACCTATGCATCCATTCCCGAGCAGTATGAGCAGGTAGTCTACTCACTCGGTCAGGATCTCACTGCTTCCCTGATGCAATACGCCAGCAGCAGCGAAATCGCGCTAACTACACTGCTGCAGACGATCTGGGGCATTGTACTGCAGAAATACAATAACAGCGAAGAGGCTGTATTTGGCATGCTATTTTCCGGTAGCAATCAAGAACAGGATCCATCAGCTGTACCGGAACGTCGTATTCTTCCACTTCGCATAAAGACTTCCCGTACCACAACTTTCCACGAGTTGTGCCGGGAAGTTCAGCAATCCTGGGCATTGATAGTCAACCAGCCATTATATAAACCGATAGAACTTCAGGAGATTGCGGATATTTCTCATCCGCTGATTAATCATGTGCTTGTATTTGAGCACGACGCGCTAGATAGTGCGTATTCGGCAGACAGCAAGGACGAGATAGCATCATCTTCATCATATACAAGAAACCATACTGATAAATCTTACTTTGTGGATTCAGGTTCAGAAGAGGATCATCTTCACTTCAGCATCCATATTAGTCTGGATCGGACGCTGCATATCTCGTTTTCATATAATCCTGCCGTATATGATCGTGATCGTATGCAGGCAATCTGTGAGCACATCTCCCAGATTGCAGAGACAGTTATGGAGCATCCTCATCTGCCTGTGCATACTTTCTCCATGCTGACTGTAGCAGAGCAATATCAACTTATGCATACATTCCGTGGACAAACTATAGAACTGCCTGCAGGCAAGACAGTGCATGAACTTTTCGAGGAATGTGTCCAGCTGCAGCCGGATGCTGCAGCAATTGTCTGTAACGGACAATCCCTTACCTACAGGCAGTTGAATGCCAGGGCGAATCAATTGGCACGTGTTCTGCGCAGGAGAGGAGCGGGACCCGAGCAGATTATTGGTATCATGGCTCATCATTCTCTGGAGATGTTCATCGGTGTACTGGGCATTATCAAGTCCGGTGCTGCGTATCTGCCTATCGACCCTTCGTATCCGGTACAGCGAGTATCTTATATGCTGGAAGACAGCCGTACAACGCAGCTGCTGATTCAGCCGGGTCTGGCTCTTCCCGAGTTTTATACAGGAACGACCCTTCTGCTTGACCCTTCAGTATGGGAAAAGGAAAAAAACCATAACATCGAGCCGCTGCATGAAGATCATCATCTGGCATATGTCATTTATACATCCGGTTCCACGGGACAGCCCAAAGGGGTAATGGTCGAGCATCAGGCACTTGTGAATCTGTGCAGCTGGCATAATCAGGCTTTTCAGACGTCTCCGGCGGATCGCAGTACCAAGCTGGCAGGCTTTGGATTTGATGCTTCGGTATGGGAGACATTTCCGCCTCTGCTGGCTGGTATGACGGTACATATTATCGACGAGAGAATACGCGGTGATATTTACGCACTGCAATCGTATTTTGCGGAGCATGATATTACGATTGCTTTTCTGCCTACCCAGCTGGCTGTTCAATTTATGGAGCTGGATCATCCTGGTCTGCGTCTGCTGCTGATTGGAGGAGAGCGCATCCAACAGTTCAAGTCGCAGTCGTATCAAGTGATTAACAATTATGGACCTACCGAGAATACGGTGGTAACGACCAGTGGTTGGCTGGATGCAGATTCTCCTGTACTTACGATTGGCAGACCGGTCAGCAATCATCAGGTATTGATCCTGGATCATGCCGGACAGATGCAGCCTGTTGGTGTAACAGGAGAGCTATGTGTATCTGGAAGCGGGCTGGCACGTGGATATTTGCATCGTCCGGAGTTGACGGCAGAGCAATTCACCCGTCATCCCTTGTTCCCCGAAGAGCGAATCTATCATACCGGAGATTTGGCATGCTGGCTGCCGGATGGGCAGATTGAATATAAAGGTAGAAAAGATGAACAGGTCAAAATCCGTGGTTATCGTATTGAACCCGGCGAAATCGATGTTCAGCTAATGCAGCATCCAGCTGTTCGTGAATCGCTCACCATTGCCAAGCAGGATCAGGAAGGATATGTCTATCTCTGCGCATACATCGTCTCCGATAGAGCATGGACAACGACCGAACTGCGTGAACATATCCTTCGTGCATTACCGGAGTATATGATTCCTGCCTATTTTATACAGATCGATCAGCTGCCGCTAACTGCCAATGGCAAAGTAAACAAATCGGCGCTGCCCGATCCGCCAGCCTATTCGTCCGCTTCTTTTGCGCCTCCGGTAACCGATAACGAGATTTCACTTGCTGCCCTCTTCGAACAGATACTGGGTGTTCGGCAAATCGGCATTCACGATCACTTTTTCGAACGAGGAGGTCACTCTCTCAAAGCGATGACACTGGTATCCAGAATTCACAGGGAAATGAATATTGATATTCCGCTAAATGAAATCTTTTTAAGACCGACTGTACACGAGCTTGCCGATTTTATGGACCAAGCCGAATACAATCTATTCCGCAGTATCCCGCGGGCGCCAGAGCAGACCTATTACCCGGTCTCATCCGCGCAGCGGCGTATGTATATGGTTCAGCATATTCAGGATACAGCGACTACAGCTTATAATATCCCACTCCTTTTCGAAATGAAGGGACATCTGGACCCCGCAAGACTTAATAGCGCATTGCAAAGATTGATCGCTCGGCATGAGAGTCTACGGACTTCTTTTCATATGATTGACGGGCAGCTGATGCAGCATATTCATGAGAATATATCGTGGGAAATGGAGATTTATGAGATTGCAGCAGCTGAACAGCAGATGATGTTGCCGTCTTTTATCCGTCCATTTGAGTTATCCCAGGCTCCGCTGATCCGCGCAGGTCTATTCCGCTTCGGACAGGATCATCATCTGCTCCTGCTGGATATGCATCATACTATCTCGGATGGGGTATCCACAAGCATCCTGTTTGAGGACTTGCTGAAGCTGTACGAGGGGGAAGTGTTGCCCGAACTCGCGCTTCAGTACAAGGACTACGCTGTCTGGCAGCAATCGGAGATGGGCAGGTTGAAGTGGGAAGAACACAAGCAGTACTGGATGCAGCAGTTGAACGGAGAACTACCAGTTATGGAGCTACCCACTGATTATCCGCGTCCTGCTATTCAGGATTATAGTGGTGCCCTATGGAAATTCCATATAGATAAAGAGCTGCATAGCCAGATGCAGCAGCTCTGTCTGGATCAGGGAGTCACTCTGCATATGCTGATGCTCGCTGTATTCCAGCTGATGCTATCCAAATATACCAATCAGCAGGATATCATCACCGGTGCTCCGATCGCCGGCCGTTCTCATGCGGATGTACAGTCCATCCCGGGAATGTTCGTCAATATGCTGGCATTGCGGACACGCCCTGCACCGGAACTGGTATTTACCGATTATCTGGCACAGTGTAGGGAGACGATCCTGGAGGCATATACCCATTCGGATTATCCCTTTGAAGAACTGGTAGAACAGCTTGGACTTCAGCGCGATGTAAGTCGGCATCCGCTGTTTGATGTACTGTTTACAGTGCAGAATTTTACCAAACCGGAGTTTCGTCTGCCGGGTCTGGATATCCTTTCTGTCGATCCAGACTGGAATCCATCCAAGTTCGCGATGAACTGGACCGTACTGGAAGGGGAGATGCTGGAGATTACTGTAGAGTACAGTACTAGCCTGTTCCAATCTTCTACGATTGTACGGATGGCGGAACATTATACCGAGCTGCTGAGACAGATTGTAGCTCATCCGCAGCAAAGTCATGCCGAACTCCATATGCTGAGTTCTGCCGAGTATGAGCAGCTGACAATCACATTCAACCAGACAGCTGCCCAGTATCCAAAAGAGCAATGTATTCAAGAGCTGTTCGAGCAGCAGTGCATACTGCATCCGGATCGTCCGGCAGTCATCATAGGAGAGCGGCAGCTGACATATGCTCAACTGAACCAGCAAGCCAATCAGCTTGCCCATACGCTGATCCGCCGCGGCGCAGGATACCATCCAGGCAAGAATCAGATCATCGGTCTGCTCACTGAACGTTCACCGGAGATGATTATTGCTATTCTGGCTATTCTCAAAGCAGGTGCTGCATATCTGCCAATCGATCCGACGCATCCGGCAGAGCGCATCCTGCGTATGCTGTCTGACAGTGAAGCATCTTATGTAATTTCACAGCATCGCGAGCTGTGGACGGATTCCAATCGCTATGATGGTGAGGTATTGTATCTATCGGATCAGCCGGGGCAGGCAGAACCGGTATATTCTCCGCCTATCATGACACAACCGGAGCAGCTGGTATATGTTATGTATACCTCAGGTTCGACCGGACAACCCAAAGGAGTTATGGTTACGCACCGGAATATTGTAAAAACCGTGATCAACAATGGTTTCCTGGATATTACACCACAGGATCGGGTTTTGCAGCTGTCCAATTATGCTTTTGACGGTTCTACATTTGATCTGTATGGAACTCTTCTCCATGGTGCAGCACTCGTACTGGTCACCCGTGAACAGTTGCTTCATCCGGTATCCCTGATCGATTACATGCGCAACCAGCAGATTTCGGTAGCCCTAATGACCGTTGCGCTGTTCAATACTCTTGTAGAAGTGAACCTGAATGGTCTAACCGGTCTGCGCAAGCTGCTATTTGGAGGCGAGCAGGCTTCACGTGCCCATGTGGATAAAGCGATCCGTACACTGGGAGAGGATGTGTTGATTAACGTCTATGGACCTACAGAAACGACTGTATGTGCAGCAGTATGGCCGGTGAATCAGATGCTGCTGAATCAGGGACAGCTGCCGATCGGTCGACCGATCCATAATACATCCCTGTATATCCTGAATGCATCCGGGCAGCCACAGCCGGTCGGTATTACCGGCGAACTCTGGATCGGTGGGGAAGGCGTATCGCTGGGATATCTGCGGCGTCCAGAACTTACAGCAGAGCGATTTATCGATAACCCATGGATACCCGGGACGCGCATGTACCGCTCAGGGGATCTGGCCCGCTGGCTCCCGGATGGCAATGTGGATTATCAGGGACGAATGGATGAGCAGGTCAAGATCCGTGGCAACCGGATCGAGCTGGGCGAGATTGAAGCAGCACTGCTGGAACATCCGTCTATCCAGGAGACTGTCGTTATCGCTCTTCAAAAAGATCATGCTTATTCCAGTCTGTGTGCTTATATCGTAGCCAACGAAGAATGGACGATCAGTGAACTGCGGTCTCATCTGGGGGTACGCATACCGGATTATATGATTCCTTCCCGTTTCATTGCGCTCGACCAGATACCACTTACATCCAATGGTAAAGTAGACAAACGGGCACTGCCTGTCCCTCATACAGATGGGGATCGGGAGATGATTGCTCCGCATACAATTACCGAAACAAGCCTGATCCAGTTGGTAGCGGAAGTGATGGAGATGCAACCGGAACAGATCAGTATGAATGATAATTTATTTGATATTGGCGGTCATTCGCTCAGCATTCTGAAAATGATTGGCAAATCCCATACGATCGGCTGGAAGCTGGAAATGAAGGACTTCTATATTTACCGTTCCTTTGCCGAATTAGCCTATAAAATAGATGCCGGAGAGTTGGATTCCAGGGACGAAGAAGTGTCAAAACCAATGTTCACCCCGGGTAACCCTGTACCGATTCCCGATGTACCTATTCAGGACAGAATGGTTCCACCGGAATCGATTTTGCTGCTGGGAGCAACCGGCTTCCTCGGTATTCATATTCTGCATGAACTGCTGGCTACAACCACCGCTCGGATGATCTGTCTGATTCGTGCTGAAGATGAACAACAGGCGCGGGATCGATTGAACCGGAAGCTGCAATTTTACTGGTCATCCCGATATGATAACAGCAAGCTGGCTCAGTGGATGAATCGGGTAGAGGTACATCATGGAGATATGACCGAGCATCAATGGGGATTAAGCAGTAAGGAAATGCAGTCGCTGGGCGAATCGATAGACGCAGTGATCCATACGGCAGCGCTAGTGAAGCATTATGGATTCTACGAAGAGTTCGAACGTGTGAATGTGCAGGGAACTCGTTATGCATCTGAGTTTTGCCAGCAGTTTCATTTGCCGCTTCATTATGTATCTACACTCAGTGTATCTGGATCCTATGCGCCGGAGAGCAGCAAGAACCTGGTATTTACAGAAAGGGATCTGTATATCGGTCAGGACTATCAGTCCAACGTATATCTGCGCAGTAAATTTGAAGCGGAAGCGCTGCTAATAGAGGAGATGCACTCCGGACTTGACGTATCTATTTACCGGGTAGGCAATCTCACCGGTCGTTATGCAGATGGTCAGTTTCAGGAGAACATACAGGACAATATGTTCTATCTTTCGCTCAAAGCACTGGCTCTTATGGAAGGAGCCGAATCTGCTGTTATGCAGGAACTGGTCGATCTGACGCCGGTAGATATCTGCGCGGCGGCCATTGTCCGGCTGATCCATACTCCAGGCGTACAGGAAAGAGTATTTCATTTGCATAATCCGCATTATGTGAGCTATGGGGAGATTTGCACGTCCTGGACACCCTATGGATTCAAGCCAAAGACCATGAGCTCGGAAGAAATGAAGAGCCAGCGGCAAAAGCTACAGTCTACCGATGAGATGCTGGCGGGGATTGTAACGACTTTGTTTGAATCGGATGAGCCGGTGAATATTCGTATTGATGTAGAGCGTACGCTGGCTGTGCTGAAAAGGATCGGCTTTAGCTATCCAGTACCGGATAGAGAGTATATTAGCAAATTAATAGCTTATGCTGTACAGAGTGGATTCATGTATTCGGAATCTTCGATTTACTAAGCTGGACTTTTAATTATCCAATGCCCCTGTAATGTAATAAGCCCCAAACAATCCTGAAAAATATACAGGGTCGTTTGGGGCTTGTTTGGTAGAGTTACATGCAGACGCTTGGGATCATTATGCCCAGCGGTCAAACCAGTAAATATCGGTAATGATCTCTTGATCCATTGGAACGCCATAGGTCTCATGCAGCCATTGCAGGCTATTCATCTTGTCTTTGACTACCTTGGCTTCTTCGGGAGTCAATTCCTTGTCGATAACCTTGATGATAATATGGTCACTCCAGAAGTCATAAAAAATGACCCGTGCACCAATAGCTTCTTGAAGCGCCTGATAAAACCGTCCCCGCGGCTCACTGCCTCCTGCCATGATCGTATCCATAAAATCAATAGAGAACCGAACGCTGTGATAATTCTCAACCCCTTGATAACTCGAAGACTGCACAGCTGCAGCCTCATAGCTACTTGGAACGGTAGAAGAGACAGAGCTAGACCTCTCGACCTCAGCCGCGTATACGGATGATGAACTTGCTGTCACAGCAAGAAGGGACGCGGACAACATAAAGGTAGACCATTTGAACATAAAAAAACCTCCCATATCAGTTATGATCATGCGGTAATACGTGAACAGCAGAAGTACTATACATTTTGAGTATCCACATCCCACATTCATAAGTATGTATGTAAAAGGTTCCTGATGCAGGATAATATAGTGGAACACAACTAGAGTATATACCAGTTTACACATCATTAATATCCTTATTTGTAAAAATATACTACATATTATAAAGTACGACTATTTTATGTTTTTCAGCCTCTTATTTACAAGCATATATGAGATACATTTGATCCTATACGGCAGGCAGTGGTTGATTGAATGGTAGGAGAGGGTATTCATTTTTATACCATTTCTTAAGGAGGTCATTTTGATGTGCGGACGATTTACATTGCTGTCAGATCTCGATCAGATCCAGCAAGCCTTTCATATTACCAGCGTTCAATACGATCTGCAAGCACGAACCAATATTGCTCCCGGGCAAGATATTGCTGTTCTGCATCAGGACAATGAAACGCGCAGCCTGGAGGGTTTCCGCTGGGGTCTGATTCCTTCCTGGGCCAAAGAAGCCAAGATCGGCTACAAAATGATCAATGCCCGTGCAGAAACGCTGAGCACCAAGGCGTCCTTTCGCTCGCTGATTGCAAGACACCGGGTAGCTATTATAGCGGATGGATACTACGAGTGGAAAAAAGCAGGCAAAGAAAAGCAGCCGTACCGTTTTCAGCTGCAATCCAAGGAACCTTTTGCTTTTGCCGGATTGTATGACGAATGGGAATCTCCGGAGGATGGGGAACGAATCCGCAGCTGTACGATTATTACGACAGAGCCCAATACGATGGCTGCCGAGGTACATAACCGGATGCCGGTCATTTTAACCGCCAAGGCGCTGGATACCTGGCTCGACCCGGAGATGACAGACAAAGACCATCTGCAAAAGCTTTTGGTCGCGTATCCGGATAAGGAGATGATAAAATATCCGGTTTCCAAATCCGTCGGCAATGTGGCCAATCATAATGCAGAGTTGATCGAGGAAGTACCCCTAAATTCCAAATAACTCCATATAGCCGTTATAATAAGATCTATCCAAAAGGATAGATCTTATTCACAAAGGAGTACCATGGAAAATATATACTCAAAGATGCAAAAAATCCTGCTATACGTTCAAATTACAATTTTCACTCTCGATGCGGCTGTTTTGTATTTATTATTGGGAGGGGATCATATTATCTGGCTGCGGGAGACCTATTATCTCCCGCTGATTGGAGCCAATATCATTTTATTTTTTCTATTATTGCAAAAGAAAAATTCGACCAAACGCAGAAGGCTGATTTTATTCATTATCATCAGTTTTATTTTGTTTATCCAGTGTTCAGCCACTGCACTTTTTCATCCTTATGAGTTTGTATACCAATACTCTCCTTCTCACAAGAATAGCATTATCATAGAAAAGCGAAAGGATTTGTGGGAAGCGAGAATATCGCACTATAGAGTATTTCAACAAAAACATGGATTTTTGATGAAAAGGTTAAGCGATCATGTTATTACGATTACTGTACCGGAGGATTCTAACTACTCTGATAAAGAGATATTCGATTATAGAAGTCCGCAGTGGCTGGATGAACACCGGTTTAGAATTAATGGATTAAATGGACCCTACCTTTTTCGCTTGGACTGAATTTTATACGATTATGCAATTAAATAAGCCAATTGTTAATCTGTATGAGTTCTGGATTTATAGACAGGAAGTTTGCTATATTAGAGGAATCAACATGGCAACCTCATATTGGGGAATAAGGGAGGATTTATAGTGAGTTATCAAAACTGGGCCGGTAACTATACATACGGTGCTACTGAAATGATCTATCCTGAAAGTATCGACCAGCTGCAGCAATTGATCCAAAATCATAAAAAGATCAAAGTACTGGGCAGCGGTCATACGTTCAACTCGGTTACCGATACAGACGGTGTATTCGTATCGCTACGCCATTGGAACCGCATGCTGGAATTAAACGAAGAACGCAATACGGTAACAGTAGAGGCCGGTGCTACCTATGGAGATCTTTGTGCACAGCTTAGTGAAACCGGTTACGCGCTGCATAATTTGGCATCTTTGCCACATATCACTATTGCAGGCGCTGTAGCGACATCGACCCATGGATCGGGTAGCAGCAATGTCAGCCTGGCAGCGGCTGTCGAAGCGATTGAACTGATTGATGCAAACGGTCAGCTGCATACGTTTAACCGGGGGGACGAGGATTTTGCCGGTGTCGTGATCCATCTGGGCGCTCTTGGCATCATTACCAAGCTCACGCTGAAGGTAGTGCCTACTTATAAGGTAAGGCAGTTTGTATATGAGAATCTGCCGGTATCCGAGCTCCAGTATAATGGCGAGAAGATCTTTGCAAGCGCCTACAGCGTCAGTTTGTTCACCGATTGGCAGCAGCTGAGCTTTCACCAGGTATGGACCAAAAGCAGAGAGGAAGACGGACCAAGTTACGAAGGACGTGCCGACTTTTATGGGGCAGTACCTGCGACGGTCCCCTTGCATCCGCTCCCGGATATGCATGCCGAGAACTGTACCGAGCAGCTGGGCAAGCCGGGAATGTGGCATGAACGGCTTGCCCATTTCAAAATGGAGTTTACACCAAGTGCCGGCAAGGAGCTGCAGAGCGAGTATTTGATGGCTCGTGAGCATATGTACGAAGCAAGTCTGGCTGTGCATGAACTGAGAGAGCATCTGGCACCGGTATTATTTGTGAGTGAAGTACGTACAATCGCTGCAGATGATCTATGGATGAGTCCGTTTTACAATCAGCCATCGGTCGCGTTTCACTTTACCTGGAAAGACGATTGGGAGGGTGTGGAACGTGTACTGCCACTGCTTGAAAAGGTACTCGCACCATTTCATGCGCGTCCGCACTGGGGCAAGCTGTTCACTGTTCCGGCGGCGACATTGCAGCAGCAGTTTGATCAGCTACCGGCATTTCAGGAATTGATTCACAAGTATGATCCTACCGGGAAATTCAGCAATGCTTATCTGGATACGTATATTCGGAGCCATACAGATTGATTCAACCTTTGAAAAGGCGGTGCACGATGACGGAAGAACAACGAATTTTTGATGGGTTATTGTTCAATCCAGGTCATGCCGATCTGCGAAAAATCAAAGCCAAAGCGCACAAGCTTAGCCATCAATATAATCTTACGTTCGAGGATCAAGTGGAGGAACGAGAAGAGATTCTTCAGCAGCTGCTTGGTGCACGAGGAGAAAAGTGCTTTTTGCAGGGTCCCATTTTCTTTCACTATGGGACTCACACCGAGATTGGCAGTTCCTTTTTTGCCAATTACAACTTAACGGTTCAGGATGATGCCAGGGTAAAAATAGCTAATTATACGAGCTTCGGACCGAATGTTACTATCGTTACTCCGGTACATCCGTTGATTGCTTCGGAACGCCAGCAGATGATTGATCAGCATGGAGAAGTCAATTCATTATGTTATGCCAAACCGGTGACGATCGGTAATAATGTGTGGCTGTCTGCCAATGTAACGGTATGTGGTGGCGTGACTATTGGCGATGGATGTGTAATCGGCGCAGGAAGTGTAGTGACACGAGATATTCCAGCTAATTCCTTGGCAGCTGGAGTTCCATGTAAAGTGATCCGAACCATTACCGAGTCAGACAGTATGCGTTATCAACCAGAATTTATGGGAGATTGTCAGATTAGGGAGTAAAGGGCAGTCTAAAGCGAACCATTTGAGTTTTGATGCTTTGACTGGTTCTATATACTTAATTAGTGACCTTTCGTGTTAATACTTGAGTATATAGAAAAGGTAATTACAACCGATTTCGTGGGAGTAAGCAAGATAGCTGTTTATGAATAACAGATAACTTGCTTGCTCTTCCTTCATAATTGTAAGCGTTTACTATTCGATCTTTACCAGATTGGAAAATTCATGCTATCATAGTGTCGAAACGTTTCGAATTGATGAAAAGGAGGCAATATCATGAGAAAAGTACGAATACTCAGCCTAATGTTAGCTTTTGCTTTATTAGCAAATCTGATTTCTGCGCCTAGCTTTGCAGCAGGTCAAGACTCCAAAAGAGCATCCGGATTCAACAAAGAATTGAAAACGGTTGCAAAAAAGACGTATAAATACTTTACCGATTATACAGATCCTGATACTGGACTCACTTACGACGAGGTCAGAACTACGGATAAAGGGACCGAAGAAGCCAAACGCACTTCGCCTACCAATATTGCCATGTACATGATGAGTACTGTATCTGCGCAGCAAATGGGGCTGATTAGTAAGAAGGAGGCAGTATCACGTCTGCAGACAACTATCGGTACACTGGAGAAGCTGGATAAATGGAATGGGTTGTTCTATAACTGGTATAACACGGATGATGGCTCACTCAAAAAAGACTGGGGACAGTTCATCTCCCAGGTAGACAATGGTTGGTTGTCAGCCGGTCTAATCGTCGTTGGTCAAGCGTATCCGGAGCTTCATGGACAAACAAGCAAAATGGTCGACAATATGAACTATACAACATTGTATGATCCGGAAGTGGGTCAATTCCGGGGAGGCTATGACGTCGCCAAAGGGGCACTAACCGATCATCATTATGGCATGTTCTATACAGAACCGCGTGTAGGAAGCTATATTGCAATCGGTAAAGGAGACGTCCCACAGGAACACTGGTGGAAAATGTATCGTACCATGCCAGCAGAATACGACTGGCAATCGCAGATTCCTCAAGGTAAAGTGGTCAATTACGATGGTGTAGAGGTATTTGAAGGAAGTTATATATACAAAGGCAAGAAGTTCGTACCCAGCTGGGGAGGCAGCATGTTCGAAGCGCTTATGCCGGGTATCGTCATAAATGAAAAAGAACTGGGCGCCAAAGCGCTGGGATTGAATAATAAAAGACATGTCCAATTGCAGATTGAATACGCCAAGGAAAAGGGCTATCCTGCATGGGGATTTTCACCTTCGGCAACGCCGACAGGATACAGCGAATTTGCAGCGACACCGCTTGGAACTTCAGGATACAAGGACAGTTCCACGGTGACAGCACATGCTACATTCCTGGCTCTGGAATATGCGCCAGAAGCAGCGCAGAAGAATATCAAAGCACTGCAAAAATTGAAAATGGCTGGCAAGTACGGATTTTATGACTCGGTTAATGTAGAGACCGGCGAACTGGCCAAAGCTTACTTGGCACTTGATCAAGGAATGATTATGGTATCAATTGCCAATTATCTGCAAGATGGAGTCATTCGTGATTACTTCCATAAGGACCCGATCGGCAAGAAACCGGAAGGCTTGTTAAAGAAAGAAGTTTTCTCGATTCAATAGAATCAAGAGGATTTTTCTTTATACGTATTTAAAAGGAACAAAGCAGAGACGAATCTGTTTTGTTCCTTTATTTTGACATGCATTAATCCGGATCATGGCATAACGTCCGAAATACCTAATAGTTGGGAAGAGAACTATTGTTACGGTTATAGGATATAGAGAGTATGTTCGTAAAATACTCGAAGCAAACTCCAAATATCTCGTTGTTAAAAAGAACCGGGACTCAGATCCGGGTGATTTTCATATCAAATGGGGAACATGAAACACAAATATCATAACGCATGTATATAGCAACGAAAATTAATACAGAAATAGAGGTGTGAATATGCGCAAACAAGCGCTGAAATGGATAGTGGCGATCGGAGCACTATTCATTATTTACATTGGTACAGAACTTTTCCTGATGTACCAGGTGAAACCAACGATATATTCTACCGTCAAGCGGTGGGCAGCGCACGCACCAGAAATCGAAGCGTACGGGCAAAAATGGGCGTACGTTGATACGGTAGATATCGGTACATCGACGTTAACCAAATTCACGGAAGGGGAAGGACCCTACAAAGATCAAATGTATTACTTTCCCGGAAGGCCCGTTCGTCCTGCGTTTATTTTCGTACCCAAAGCAGGGACCGAGTATTATAAATACAAGCTTTCTACGTTTATCTTTTTCTATGGCATTTAAAATATAGAGGCAAAAAAGAGAGTCCTTAAAGAGCTCTCTTTTTTGCCTCTTATTCTTTTGAACGGAATTAAATCACCTCATATGGTAAGATGAAAATCAAATCTATCCGATAGGAGCTGCATACTGGATCATGAACAAATGGAGCGAGCATTCGCCGGGACACAAGCAAGAGCAGGCACGTGAGGGAACGGCCCGTTTGGCCCGACTGATTGATCTACATATGACGCGGGACGGCACCTCTGCCGCGCGCATTCCTGGATTATATTTCAACCGTTATTCGCAGCCGGAACCGTCTGATTACATGCATACCATGTATTGGCCAACCATAGGAATCGCAGCACAGGGCAAAAAAATCATTAGAATCGGCGAGGAAACGGCTGAATACTTTGGCGCCCAATTGGTGGTCATTCCGGTAGCCTTGCCTGTAGCGATCCGGACAGTGCAGGCAAGTCCATTCGAACCTTTCTTGGGTGTAGGCATTTATCTTGATCCGGATAAAATTGCCGCGCTCGTCCCGAAAGTTTACCCGGACGGACTGCCTATAATGGAAAACCGGAGTGCGGCCTATGTATTGGAAGCCGAACCAGCGTTGATCGCTTCTATGTCTCGCTTGGTAGCATGCCTGGACGATTTCGATGATAACGGACTGCTGCTCTCGCTGGCCGAAGACGAAATTTTTATCCGTCTGCTACGCAGTCCAATCGGGGTCTACGTAGCAGAAACGGTACTAGCCGGATCGAGCATACAGCGCGTTGCTAAAGCCATTAACTGGCTGCGGAATCATTTTACGGAGTCGTTCAAAATTGCTGAGCTGGCGGATATGGTCCATCTTAGCGAGTCATCGTTCCGAGAACATTTCAAGTCGGTCACCGCCGTAAGTCCACTGCAGTATCAGAAAGCACTCCGTCTACAGGAAGCCAGGCGGCTGATGCTCTCCGGGGAACGAGATGCGATTACCGCCTGCCGGTTGGTCGGTTATGTGAGCGATTCGCAGTTTAGCCGTGATTACAGCCGTTTTTTCGGTAGTCCGCCGAGTCGAGACACCGCCAAATGGAGACAGTAGCGACTATTTGTCAGCTTAGCTTATAAGCATTCACCTAAGGACAGAAATCGTTCCCTAAACGTATCATTTTCTATAGATCTTGTCGGTTCCTCTAAAAAGACCTGCTGCCCTTTGGGAGTCAGGTCTTTTTGGCGCAGCCAATACGGTTAACCGCTCGATTTGTTCAAAAGTCTCGAATTAGGCAAGAAGAAACGTGAAATAGTCAAACTTTCTATCGGCTTTCTTTCTAAAATAGTAAATAGCATGTACCGTATTCAAAATTTGCAGCTTCAGCAGGAGGATAGGGAATGTTCCAGCACAAAAGACTCCAGTAAATCAAAGGGGTCAATCGAAAAAGCGTTACCATACAAGGAGGAAATATAATGCGTATTCTAGTAACGGGAGCAAGTGGATTTATCGGTTCAGCTGTTATTCGCGAACTGATCGAGAATGGACACGAAACGATTGGTCTTGTTCGTTCGCAGGAGGCGGCCGAACGCCTGACTTCGATCGGTGCGATGGCGATTCGAGGTTCTGTCGAGGATACCGCACTTTTGCGCAAAGCCGCAGACAAAGCAGATGCGGTAATCCATACAGCGTTTTTTCATAAATTTTCGCATGCCGGACTGTCGACACGTCTGCGTATTGCACTTGGAGGGGCTCCCCGTCAGGCGTCTACTCGATTCATGGCTGCGGCTATCCATATGGAGCAACGCGCGATCGAAACGTTCGGCGCAGCACTATCCGCAAAACAAGGGGCGCTCGTCATTGCTATGCCGACGATGACGCTTACTGCGAGAAGGTTGGCGAGGGAAGAAGACGATGGTGATCCCTATTCGGTCGGTGGCGGCCGAGTGGCTTCGGAGAAAGCGCTGCTGATTCAGGCGGAAAAGGGGATTCGCGCTTCCATAGTGCGCTTACCTCCGATTGTATACGGAGAAGGAGATCAGGGCGGACTGCTACCTTCACTCATTAAAATCGCACGTTCCAAAAAGAAGTCTGTTTTTATCGAGAAAGGTGCCAACCGCTGGCCTTCCGTGCACCGGCTCGATGCAGCCCGGTTATTCAGACTGGCTGTAGAACAAGGAACTCCAGGATCCCGATTTCATGCAATTGCTGATGAAGGAATTCCTTTTGCGGATATTGCAGAATGGATCGGCCTAGAAAGCGGTCTGCCGATCCAATCGATTAAAGCGGATCAAGCTGCAGACCATTTCGGTTGGCTGAGTTCATTTGCTGCTGCAGACAATCCTGTATCCTCGACACTTACAAGTGAAAGGCTAGGATGGAAGGTGAAGCACCCGGGTCTGCTGGACGAGATAAAGAAAGGGTATTATTTCGGGAAATAAAGTTTTCTAAATAGGGATTGAATGGAGAACTCACATGCGTAATATAAATATGAGATATTCTTCATAAAAATGTCACGTCAAACGCTGATTAATCAGTATTTGACGCTTTTTTTTTAAAGTTAGTACATTTAAAGGAAAAAAGGGTAATAGCATTAGAGAACTAATGCTATTAACGATTCATTTTCAGTTTAAACGGTTAAAAAGTGAGGTTATCCTAATGTTTACCCTTATGGCTGCAAGGTTACTCCGTCTTTTCCCCAATCAGGCGAAAAAGACGCCCATGCTCTCCTTCGAGCCAGTGAAGGAAAAAAAAGAGATGAAAGTAGAGACGTCTGTAAAACTCACGGATATCTCCTTCTACTATCCCTCGGAATCCAAACTGAAAAAACTCCCGTTGTATATTAATTTTCACGGGGGAGCGTTCATCATGCACGAAAAAGAGATGGACGATCCGTACTGCCGTTACCTGGCCAACCGGACAGCATGCATCATTGCGAATGTAGAGTATGCAAAAGCGCCGGAGTACCCTTTTCCCAACCCACTCGAACAAGTCTATGAAGTGTTTCGATGGATTCAGAGCAGAGCCGACGATTTGAACATCGACACGGAAAAAATAATGGTCGGCGGACAAAGTTCGGGAGCCAATCTGGCCGCTGCGCTCTGTCTCTATTTGGAGGAAAAAAAGGAAAAGCAGCCGCTGCTTCAAGTGCTGTCATGCCCGATGCTGGATTTTGCGACTCCGCATGCCAACAAGCCGGAAACGGACAAATGGCGGGCACGATATCCCCAGGCCGCTCACTTTTTGAACATGTGCTACGTCCCGGAAAAAGGTCAAGCAGAACATCCTCTCGCTTCTCCGGTTCGCGCTGTCGTAAGCGACCATTTGGCACCTGCCCTTATTCTCATCGCAGAACATGATGCTTTCAGACCGGAAGCGGAATATTATGCGGAGAAATTAAAGGAAGCTGGGGTACATATTGAGGAAATAGTATTCAAAGACTGCAAACACGCTTTTACCCACCTGGGTCCAAAAGAAAAAGCGGAGGAAGCCTGGGAAATGATTGCACGTAAAATCAGAGAAACGGCGAATGAGCGGTATGCAGAATAAAGTAAGGCATATGCCGGCTTGGCGCCACAATGAACACCATTCTTGATTGATGGAAGGAGAAACAAGACAAGTGAAAACGACAAACAAAAACGTAGTGGTTATCGGAGGCGGACTTGGAGGACTGTCAGCTGCAATTTCGCTGGCACAGGCAGGATATGAGGTATCTTTATATGAAAAAAACAATCACATCGGAGGGAAATTGAACCGACTGGATCAGGACGGTTTCGGTTTTGATTTGGGTCCATCTATTCTGACAATGCCCCGAGTGTTTGAACATTTGTTTAATGCCAGCGGTAAATCCATGCAGGACTATGTTCCGATCGAAAAGCTGAACCATCAATGGCGTTCCTTTTTCCCTGACGGAAATATCATCGACTTATATGAAAATCTGCAGGACATGAAGGAGAAAAACGACTCCCTAAGTGAAAAAGATATGCGCGAGTATCAGAATCTGCTTGAATATTCCAAAAACATCTACAATATGACGGACAAAACCTATTTTAAGCATGGTGTAGATAGCACAAGAGAAATTATGAAGCATACGAGCCTGTTTGGTGCGTTAAAAAATTTCGATTTGTTTTCTACTGTTCATGGAGCAATCGACAAGCGGATCAGCAATAAACAGCTGCGCGATATGCTGTCATACTTTATCAAATATGTGGGTTCGTCGCCTTACGACGCACCAGCTGTTTTGAATATGATGATTTATATGCAACATGATCAGGGACTATGGTACGTACCTGGCGGATTGAATAAACTAGCAGACGCTTTAGTGAAGCTGGCCGAGGAAGTGGGCGTTCATTTCCATCTCGGGACACCCATCGTCAAACTCGAAAAAAACAACGACGAAATCACGGGCGCTTTTTTGGAAGACGGAACAAAGCTGACTGCGGATTATTACGTTTCCAATATGGAGGTCATCCCGGTTTACGAACGATTACTGGAAGAAGATAACCGCTTTGTAGACAAATTAAAGAAAAAATTCGAACCGGCCAGTTCGGGTCTTGTGCTGCATTTGGGCGTGAAAAAAAGCTATCCTCAGCTTCGCCATCATAATTTCTTTTTCGCGGAAAACATGAAGCAGCAAATGCAGTCCATTTTCCACGAACATACCCTGCCGGAGGATCCAGTCATTTATTTGGTTAACGTGAATAAAACCGATCCGTCGCAGGCTCCTGAAGGACATGAAAATATTAAAGTATTGCCCCATATTCCTTACATACGGGATCAGAAACCGTTCACTCAGCAGGACTATGAACAATTTGCCGAACGAGTTCTGATTAAATTGGAAAAAATGGGCTTAGATGATTTGCGAGCCAATATCGTGACCAGAGATATGTGGACACCGGAAGATATTAGAAAGACGTATGGCTCTGACCGCGGTGCTATTTACGGAACGGTATCCAATCGTAAAAAAAATAAAGGATTCAAGCATGCCAAACAAAGCGAACGCTATAACAATCTCTATTTTGTAGGCGGAACAGTAAACCCGGGTGGTGGAATGCCGATGGTTACGTTAAGCGGACAGCTGGTCAGCAAAAAAATTGTGCAGAGGGATGTTGCACATGCCGGACAATGAAAATCGTTTTCTGAAGACCTTGCCTGAAAAGCAGCGTGAAGAATTACTGCGCCAAGGCAGCCCTTCAAACGAGATGCGTAAAAAACAGCTTTTAAAGCTGAAAAATATTCTGGTGGAACGAGAAAAAGAATTAACGGATGCTCTTTATTCCGATCTGGGTAAACCGGCGTTTGAATCTTTCTCATCGGAGATTGCCGTTCTGTTGAACGAAATCGATTACGTCTGCAAGCATATCGCTAAATGGAATCGTACCCGTGGCTCCCGACATCTAAAATTAGGCTATATCGAATCACTCCGAAAAAAAAGACATCCGTACGGAAGCGTACTGGTTATCGGTTCATGGAATTATCCGGTCCAGCTTACCCTAATGCCTGTGATCGGAGCTATCGCCGGAGGGAACTCTTGTATTATCAAGCCCTCCGAATATGCGCCAGCAGTGGCCGAGCTGCTAAAAGAAATTATCAATCAGGCATTTCCGCTTGAACAACTGCACGTAGTCACAGGAGATTCGCAAATCGCCAGCCAGCTCACTGCAGCACCGTTTGATTTGATTTTTTTCACAGGCAGCGGGCAAACCGGTAAGCAGGTGGCGGATCAGGCAGCCAAGCAGCTTACGCCGGTAATTCTGGAACTCGGCGGGAAAAACCCGTGTATCCTTGACGAAACGGGCTTTTCGGCAGCCGCTGTTAGGGACATTGTATGGGGAAAATTCATCAATGCCGGCCAAACTTGTATTGCGCCGGATACCCTTTTTGTACAGCACTCCGTTTACGAAAAAACGCTGGCTGAAATTTCTACGGTGCTTGCTGATTTCTATGGGGAGCAGCCTCAGACAAGCAGAGATTATGGTCGAATCTGCACCGAAGCCCATTTCCAAAAAGTGATCCATTTTATCGGACAGGGCAAAGTTCAGTATGGCGGTGCGTATGATCAAGACGACCGTTTTATCGCTCCAACCGTGTTGACGGATATGGAGCCGGGAAGTTCCGTTCTGGAAGAAGAAATTTTCGGTCCGGTTCTTCCCGTTATTCCCTATACCGATTTGAATTCGTTATTATCCAGCGGCATTCTTCAGCGCGATGCCCTTACTGGATACATATTCAGTACTGACAAACATCGCATTGAGCAATTTAATGAATACATGCGCTCCTCGACGATCAGCGTCAATCAAGTGATCCATCATGCGGCGAGTCCCCATATTGCGTTTGGCGGAGTTGGCCAAAGCGGATATGGCGCTTACCATGGCAAAGCCGGGTTTTTGGCTTTTAGCTATGAAAAAACGAGCGTTCGAACGTATCACTATCTACGCTTTTCGGGCAAATTCCCGCCTTATTCGGAACGAAACATGAAAGCTTTGAAAAAGTTAAGAAAGCAGATTCTGTAAACAATCAGTATCGAAACAAAGAAACAGGATGCGGAAATGAGGATTTTGTATGAGTAAAAAGGTAATTGTCATCGGAAGCGGGGTGGCGGGTCTTGCCTCTGCCATCAGGCTTCAGGCTGCTGGCTACCAAGTAGAAATCTACGAAAAAGGTTTGACACCCGGTGGTAAAATGAACCGGATCGAACTGGATGGAGGATACAAATTCGATTTGGGACCTAGCATCGTGATGATGCCAGAAATCTATCGGGAACTATTCGAAGTGTGCGGCCGTGACCCGGACGATTATATTCCCATGGAAAAACTAGATCCGATTTACCGGGCTTATTTTAGTGATATTCCTGATGAGCCTTTTGACATTTCCTCCGATATGACCAAGCTGACCAAAACGATCGAAGCGATCAGTGAGGAAGATACAGCAGGCTTTTTTCGGTATCTGCATGAGATTTATCAAAAATTCATCATTGCTAAAAATTATATTCTTCCCAGACCTTTCCGTAAAAGGAGTGACTTTTATAACTTCCCCATGCTGAAGAAGGCAATCAAATTAAAACCTTACGATACCGCGGATAAATTTGTCGGTCGATATATCAAGAACAAAAGGCTGAGACAGATGATCAGCTTTCAAACGTTATATATTGGCATCTCACCTCTAACTAGCCCTTCTTTTTATACCATGATTCCGATGCTTCAATTTTTATATGGAGTATGGTTTATTAAGGGCGGGATGTATACGATGGCTTTGTCGATGGAAAGACTCTTCAAAGAGCTTGGAGGAATCATTCATTACGGCCAAGATGTACAGCAGATATCTATTCAAAATCAAAAGGCGGAAGGGATTGTCGTGGGCGGGCAAAACATCTCTTCGGATTATGTCGTTTGCAACGCCGACTTTCCTTATGCGATCAAATATCTGGTACAAGACAAGCCTTCCAAAGGACAGTATACCGACGAGAAAGTCGATAGCATGAAATATTCTTGCTCCTGTTTCCTGCTGTACCTCGGTATGAACCGCAAGTATGAAGAAACGGATCATGTGCATAATTTTATTTTCAATGAGGATCTGGACCAGAATCTCAATGATATTTTTGATGGAAAAAAACTGACGAATGCTTCTTTTTACGTATATATCGCGTCAAAAGCAGATCCTTCCATGGCTCCTGAAGGAACAGATGGATTGTATATTCTGATGCCTGTATCCAATGCAACCGAATCGAATTATGAGTGGGATGAAGAGACGGTTGCTTATTATCGCAGTTACATCTTAAATGAATTGAAAAAGATTCGTGGTTTTGAAAATGTGGATAATGAGATTGTGACCGAAACGCATATCACACCGCTGGATTTTAGTTCCAAGTTCAATGCGTATAATGGTGCTTCATTTGGTTTGCAGCCTATTTTAAAACAAAGCAACCACTACCGTCCGCAGAGCAAAGCGAGCGATTGCGAAAATTTGTACTTTACGGGAAGCAGTACACATCCCGGCGCTGGCGTTCCAATCGTACTTCTATCTGCCAAAATTACCGCCCAAGAATTGATCCAAGATGACACAGGCAATCTGTTTGATTATTCGGTGAAATAAAGAAAGGGGGCGAATGTTATAACGGCTTTGGACATTATCAAACTGGCGATTGGATTTGGGACAGTGATAGTCGGCTTCCTCATGTTCTGGTCGCTGCCTGTGCCCCGTGCCTCCGCCAGAGGGGCAACCAATCTACCGTTTCTGTCTATTATTATTCCTGCCAGAAATGAAGAAAGCAGGATTGTGCCTTTGCTGCGGTCCCTACAGGAGCAGCAGTTTACTTCATTCGAAATTCTGGTTGTGGATGACGATTCATCAGACAAGACCGCTGCTGTAGCGGAAAGTTTCGGCGCAAAGGTGCTGAAGAACGAAGGAGCGGGGAAATCCTCAGCCTGCTGGTACGGCGCCGAACAGGCTAAAGGAAGCTGGTTATTATTTTTGGACGCGGATACCAAATTCGAAAGCGCAGAGGGGTTAAACCATCTGCTGCAGTTTTATCAGGAAAAGGGAGCCAGAGGTATTACAGCGCTGCAGCCTTTTCATACGGTAGAGCACTGGTATGAACATCTTTCTGTTATTTTTAACATTATCGTTGTAACCGGGATGAATCTATTTACCGTTTGGGGTTCTCGGTTTAAAACGGCCGGTTCGTTCGGTCCGTGCATTTTATGCAATCGCGACGATTATTTTTTGTCCGGCGGGCATAAAATAATCGAAGGAGCCATCATGGATGATCTGGCACTGGGAGAAGCATTTCTTGAACAAAATCTTCCTGTACGCTGCCTGGGGGGTAAAGGTATAATCTCTCTGCGCATGTATCCTGAAGGCATTGGCAGTCTGATCGAGGGCTGGTGCAAAAGTTTTGCCGTCGGTTCCAAATCGACGCATCCAGTTGTCATGTTCATGGTCATCTTATGGATATCCGGCAGTTTCATTGCTGCATCCGCTCTAGTTTCTTCTCTGGTAGGATGGAATCCTGCTATGATCCTGTTGAGCGGGATATTATATGTTCTGTATGTCATTCAGACAGGATGGTTTGCCAGCAGGGTCGGGGACTTCAAAAAAGTAATTTTTCTTGTTTACCCGATATGGTTTGCGTTTTTTATAGGCATCTATTTATATTCGTTTATCAGGGTAAATGTTTTCCGTTCCGTGAGTTGGAAAGGTCGCAAAATCAAAGTCTGAATACTGCGTGATGTAAGCTAATTATTAAATCAAGTTTTTGGGAGACCTCTTGTACATTTTTTGAACGTACAAGGGGTCTTTTTATAAAATAAACATAACAATTGAATATCAAGATTCACTAGTGCCTATAATAAAATCGAGATGACGGATCGTGACGAGCATAGAAGATCAACTGCAATAGGAGTATTTTCAATTGTAAAATGAATATGCTTATCTGATAGAAGAAAACGGAGCTGGAAGCGCGATATAGTCGATCATACAAACAAAAGCAAATTTCATCAAAACTTATGCTACACCAGTTAATCAAAAATCAATAACTACTGTACAACCTTTATCCCTTACAATAAATGGGGGGAATGCAAATTATGCGGGAAATCTTAATAAAGTCGAATTGACTGGAGACGGAGGATTCCACCTTGGAATTATCAATAACACAATAAGGGGAAGCTTTAGTTGGTTATAAGGAATATGTTCGTAAATTGTTAGAAGCCAATTCAAAATATTTAGTTGTTAAAAATAACTGGGAAACAGAGCCTGGCGACTTTTATGTAAAATGGGGAACATGGAATACCAATGTGATGACCTATGTCTATGTAAATGCAAATTAATTAACGAATAGAGGTGTGAACATGCGCAGACGAGCGGTGAAATGGGTGCTAACGATCGGCGCAATCTGTGTACTCTATTTAGGTGTAGAACTCATACTTCTTTACAATCGTCATCCGACATTGTACTCCACAGTGAAGCGTTTGCAGGCTCATGCTCCAGAAATCGAAGCGTATGGAGAAAAGTGGACGTATACCGACACGGAAAATGTAGACGAGAAAAAGTTAGAGAAGTTTACAGAAGGAGAAGGCACGTACAAAGATCAAATGTATTTTTTTCCCGGTAGACCGGGTACTCCCGCCAATATTTATATCAAAAAGCAAGGGACCGAATACTATCGGTACATGCGTTCGACATTCATTTTTTTTCATGGCGTAGGCTGATTCAAGATAAGAAAAAGGCGCAGTGTGATCTGCGCCTTTTTCTTATTTCTTCTTTTTTTGCTCTTTCAGCTGCTGCCACACTAAGGAATTGCCAGATATGCTAAATCGACTTCAATTTTTATTAGAATCTCGATCTAATAAAGAAATCGAGATCATCGAAAAAATGATCAATAATTTGCTGGAATCAATAGATGAATTAAAGTAAATAATAAATAAGTATTCAAATACAATAACTGTAGTAAGCAATAAAATTAAATAAATCTTATGTAGTCATTATAAAATAAATTGCAAAGGGTTTATTTGATTTTGATATTGAAAGCATCAAATAGTGGCAATAAAAGAATTAAGATTAGCAATTGTTAAATAATAAAAAGCTAACGGGATATACAATATATGAGTAATAACTGTAGATATAAAATAAGATAAAACATACGTGACTTCAAATCTTTCATACATAATCACAAAACTCGTATTTTGTACATATGTATATATGCTGCTCTATTGATAAAAAATCTATGTTGTATACTGCTTTATTTAATTCAAGATCATACTATCTATACGCTCTTACTTCATTTATCAATTCAATCTAGAAATTCATTGATTACTTTTTCAACTACAATCTCTTTATCCGATCTTAATTGCAAAATAAACTGAAGATGATTTAACAGTAACGTACTATGTAAAGCATTCTACATTTTTATAAAGCGTCTATAGATGTATTTTACTTGACGAGCAATAAAATACTCCAGTCTCCTTATCTGCAGAAATAGTTCTTTCTCTTTACCGAGCTGCACTTTGATCTTTTGAAGATCCACGGATGCATCCCAGATTACGATTGATATTCAAACTAATCCTGATACTCTCTCATACTGTATCTTCGTATATAGTGTTAGCGGTAATGTACTTTAACTATAACCAAATTGATCCAAAGTTCACTATCATTATGAACTAGTTTCACCTAATAAACTCCAAATCTATGCATATATCTTTTGAAAATACTAATTTATATTTGCATTAATAAACCGATCGGTTTATAGTAAAACAAACAGTATAGAAAGTGAGGAAATGTAATGACCAATTTAACTCCCCCATTCACTCGCGAAACAGCAATTCTAAAAACACGTATGGCAGAAGACAGCTGGAATAGCCGAGATCCTGAGCGCTGCTCACTTGTTTACACAAAGGATTGTTTTTGGAGAAATCGCAGTGAATTTATAACAGGTCGTGAAGAAATTGTCGCTTTATTAACTAGAAAATGGGCCAAAGAGCTAGAGTATCGACTTATTAAGGAACTATGGGCATATACAGACAACTGTATTGCCGTGAGATTTGCGTACGAATGGTGTGACGATAGTGGTAATTGGTTTAGATCATATGGCAACGAGAATTGGGAATTTGCTGAGGATGGTTTGATGCAACGCAGATTTGCTTCTATTAACGATATGCCAATCCAAGAAGAAGAACGAAAATTCCACTGGCCTCTTGGCTCGCGTCCTGCTGACCATCCAAGCCTAAGCGAGTTGAATCTATGACTCGTACCGTTTTCGAAAAATCGGACATCATACCTCTCGTTGCTGAGGTATTTCGTGAGTTGGGTTATGAGGGTGCATCTCTAAGCAAAATCACAGCCCGTACCAACTTATCGAAAGGCAGCTTGTATCACTTCTTCCCTGGTGGAAAAGAAGAAATGGCTGCTGTAATCCTTGATAACGTAGATCAATGGTTTATCAGTAATATATTTGAAGCACTCGAAAAAAGTGAACCCTGGTCGGCTATTGATCATATGTGGCAAGAGGTCGATACTTATTTTCAATCTGGTCAGCGCATATGCCTTATGGGTGCATTTGCCTTAGACGAGACACGGGATCGCTTCACTACTGCTATTCAACAATATTTTGTAAGATGGATTGAAGCATTAAGCGCAGCTCTCGTTCGAGCAGAAGTCCCCAAAGAGAGAGCCGATCAGATTTCAGAGGAAACGATTGTTGGCATTCAGGGAGGATTACTTTTAAGCAGGGCTCTTAACGACAACTCTTTTTTTGAACGTACATTAACGAATCTTATACAGCGAATCTCGGTGTATCGTAATTGAAATATTCATGCTATTCTATTGAAAGCTGAATCATCCTTGTCTGCAGCGACGAAGATGATTCACATCCTAACTTATAGGATAAAAGATAACTCCAGGCTTCATATGTATTCTTCGATGGCAACAAAAAATTCAACTAACGGAGTGATTTTCAATGGCTAAATTAACTGTAGGCGAAGAAAATGCACAACCAATTGAACTGTACTACGAAGATCATGGTTCAGGAAAACCTGTTGTTTTAATTCATGGATGGCCTTTAAGTGGACGGTCTTGGGAAAAGCAAGTTCCTGCACTGATTGAAGCGGGTTATCGTGTGATTACGTATGATCGGCGTGGGTTCGGTCAGTCCTCCCAACCCTGGGAAGGTTATGACTATGATACCTTTGCTTCGGATTTACATAAGCTAATTCTTCATCTTGATCTGCATGATGCTACATTAGTCGGATTTTCTATGGGCGGCGGTGAAGTAGCGCGTTATGTAGGAACCTATGGAACAGAACGCATTTCTAAAGCGGTATTTGCAGGAGCTGTTCCTCCATATCTCTATATCACTGAAAATAATCCTCAAGGCGGATTGGATGATGCGACAATTGCAGAATTCCAAAATGGAGTGAAAACAGATCGTCTGGCATTCCTGAATGGGTTTACAAGTAACTTCTTCGCTGCTGGAGACCGTACTGATCTTGTAAGTGAACCATTCCGTTTGTACAACCGGGATATTGCTGCTGCAGCTTCACCTAAAGGTACATTGGATTGTATTGCTGCCTTTGCTCTAACCGATTTCCGTCAGGATTTGGAGAAATTTAATATTCCAACATTGGTGATCCATGGCGATTCCGATGCTATTGTGCCGTTGGAAGTAAGCGGACAACGTACTCATGAATCTATCCCTGGTAGCCATCTTGTCGTTGTTGAAGGTGGACCACACGGATTTAATGCCACTCATTATGAAAAATTCAATTCAGCCTTAATTGAATTCCTGCAAGGTTAAGTTTACTTTGTTATAAGAATAGAAACCCAAAAAGCAGAATGCCCCACTCCATCTTCAGGAGGGACATTCTGCTTTTATTACATAGTATTCCGATATTAGAGTAGTTATCTATCGAATTATGGAACATCTGCACCAATGCTACATTATGCAGGATTTTATCTCAGTGGATATATAATTTGAACATCTTTTAGATTATTTAATTCTTCCTTAAGTATATGGTTATGATCAGCTCCTACAATACATAGAATTTTCCCATTCGGATTATCTTTTATTGCATTTCTTATGCGTTGTAACATAATCAAATGCCTACACTCCCATCTAATACAATGCGAATTTTGATCAAGTTTCTTTAACCACTGATACTTTTGCTTAGTAACAGTATCAAAGGCAGCTGTATTAAATGGAATTTCTCCTTTAGTGGCTGCTTCCTTTTGTTTTTCCCACCAAATCTCCAATTCTTTTTCTAAATGTTCTTTTTCAAGGCCACTATAGTCTCGTAGAGGATCAAAATCATTCCATATATCTAATTCTACCCAATCTATTGGAACAAACTTAATTTTTTGTTGGTTGCATATTGGGAAAATTAATTCATAATACTCACTTGGGGGTTCACCCCAGTATCCTCTATTATCTGAATCTTTTTTGTATTTCTCAAAACTGGTTGGTAATACCTCACCACATATTACATCCGGATCGAAATCTAGAATTAATTCTTTAATTACTTCAAGCGTCAAATCGTACTGGAATCTCAATGCATCATCATGAACGACTCCTAAAATTCCTACTTCCATATATACATCTCCTTAATTTAACTCTCATTGTTAGAAAAAAACACTTTAAAGTAGAAATTTGGGATAGATATGTAAATGAACATGCTTATGAAATCTATGAACTGCAAACTCTTGATCTCTCAGGAGTCTTTTTTTATTTATTGTTAGGTAGAGTGACGATTAAGTCAGTATAACTTTTGGAGATTCCGCCTTTCAACTGTGTGTTATTTCCTTTTCCATCTAAATAGTAAGCATTTATTTCGTTTGACACCCTTCTTTGAAAGATAGCTGGATCTGTTATAAAGGGATGAAGAAGAGGATCAGTAGGACCTTTAATTTCTCCTGCTACTGCTGAAAAATCAGCTAGAGCTCCGTACGAATATTGACCTACCGCTATCGCTTTTCCATCTTTAATTTTTACAATGGTTGCAGTGCGCTGATCAGTGTACGTATACTGATCAGCTTGACCGGTAGGAAACGTATACGCTTCTCCAATATATGATTTTTGGGGTGAGTTAATTAATTTAAAATCGGCTTGAATCGGAAGAGAAATAGCGGCTTGGCGTTCTGTTTTTAAATCTTTTCCGGCTTCATCCACTTTTGTATTGATGTTGTTGCCAGAAGTGACGAATAGAATTTGGCGAATCGGCTCCAACTGAACGTGAGATCCGAAAGCCTCACTTACAAAACGAATCGGTACATAGACGCGCCCGTGTCTCATCTGAACTGGTACATCGAGTGTAAGTTTCTTCTCATTACTCCATGCTGTTTTACTATTTAAAGTGACCTTGACCTGATTTTTATCTGCATTTGTAATCGAGACGGTTTTCGTACCACCATTCCAATTGTACTCAAGTCCTAAGGAAGAGAGTACACGTATAGGCACAAGAATACGATTATTAATCTTTTCCGGGCTCGCATCTGTTTGTACAAATTGTCCGTTTACATTTACCGGAATAGGTCGTTGCACATAGTCTGAAGCCGCCATGGCTGAAGTTGTACTTCCACAAAGCAGGGTTGTCGTGACCCCTAATAATGCGAGTAACTTTTTCATTTTCTTTATTCTCCTCCATCAATGTAATATGACACAATTTAGAGACGCTAAAAAAGCATTAAGTTACATAATAATTTTATTATGAACACAAAACCAATTAATATAAATTTAAAGTGAAGTGATTTGCTTAAAACGATCGTACGAGAGAAGCCCTTCTCTTTCTCCCACATGGCTGAGTTTATTTAAGTGAGCATTAAATCTATCGATATAGTCTTCCTCATTCATAAAATGGAAAATAGAATACGCATATGTTCTTAAATCTTCATAGTCACTTGCAATTAAAAAAGGAAGGGATTCCATTGCAATATGAGTCAGTTGCAGATCTTCTAGTGTCAAGCTATCATCTTTCAAATAAGCTAATTTTTGTAAACCTAATACCATTGGGAATCGCTCTGGTGCCTTACCATTTCGTAAAAAGAAAGCATGACTTTGAACTATTGGATGTAATAAGGATTCAAAACGATGCGTTTCAACGAGATCCGAAGCAAATAAAGCTCCCTTGTAGCGACATAGCATAAGGATATAACTTGATTCTATAAACCATTTCAAAGCGCGCTCAGCTAACTTATTTTCACTATTCAAACTATCTACCTCATTTCCAAATTATCTTATCTTTTTAAAAGTGTTTTTTTATAAAGGTACAATTTATTAAAATTTATTTAATTCCCAAATGTTATCGACTTCTTTTTCTGTTAATTGAGCTATGGTTTTAACCTTTTTCGTATTTAATGAGTAACGATATAGTTTATATTGGGATGGTTTATATTCGCCTACATAATCCAGAGTATCCCCTTTCTTACTCCAAAACATATGGATAGCTCCAATAAGATTTACTTCCCTAGGTATATAAGTAAATGTCTCATCAGGGAGATTATAAATTGCTACTCTACCGATTCCAGGATCTCCATAAGTGAAAGCAAGTTTACTTCCATCTGGTGACCAACTACAAAAAGGAATATCAGGAGAGTTTTTTAACATTTTCACAATATTATTGATTAATTTATACTTGCCATCGGTCAGATTTAAAACGATCAATCTTGATCCATCCATAGCATTTCCTACTATGGCTACATATTTTTTGTTAGGAGATACTTCAAGTGAACGTATATCAGATAAAGAGTCATCAATAGTAATAGGGTATTTTTGTTCATTACTTGTGACCACAATATCACGAAGAATAATGGATTGAGGCCCTTCGTTAGCTTCTTTTGTAGCAGTTATTGTAACAGCCCCATCCATTACTACGACCTTACTCTTGTCGGCTTTTTTCTCCATATTGTCGCTCTGCATATAATATTGAGACATATTAAAATTATTATTGACTGCACTCATAGTTGATATTGGCATACTAAGCATACCAAATGACAAAGTAAGAGCTGAAATACTAGTTATAATCACAGATTTTTTCATAATAAACTCCTTTAACTTTTTTTGGGGAATTACAGCCTCCCTCTTTTTATTCCACTAATATACACTCATAATGCAATAACGTTAATTTCACAAAAATGTTACAGCTTTATCCTAAAATGTACCTGCATATTAATGGAGTTCTCTAGTAAGTTCAAAAATATTGAATGTTACAAACTTGGATTTCAATTCCTTCGTTAAGCTAAAATAGTACAAAAAAGCTGCACTCAACAAGTTCCCATAACGCTAACCTGTTGAGTGCAGCTTCTTTTGCATTTTTACTCGCCTTACATAGCGAATTCATAATCATTTCACGCTTTGCGAAGAATTTGTCTCTCGCTCAGTTTTGAAAGCATATCCTTTGTCATAGCCTTCAAATCGTAGCGAGCATGAAATCCCCATTCTGTTTTTGCTGCCGTCGCATCAATGGAATGCGGCCAGCTATCCGCAATCGCCTGTCTCTTCGGGTCAACGTCATAATCGAGGATAAAACCAGGCAACTCCTCTCGAATTGCTGCAGCAATCGCCTCCGGATCTACGCTCATTGCAGTAACATTAAATGAGTTCCGATGCGTCAGTCGACATGAATCCGCTTCCATTAAATCGATGATCGCATTCAGGGCATCCGGCATATACATCATGTCTATATTGGTATCCTTGGCGATATAAGATGTATACCGGCCAGCCGTCACCGCTGCGTAATAAATTTCCACCGCATAATCCGTCGTTCCTCCGCCGGGAGGCGTCATATAAGATATCAGACCCGGGAATCGCAGTCCTCTGGTATCCAAACCGTATTTGTGAAAATAATAATCACAGAGCAGTTCGCCGGACACTTTGTTCACCCCATACATTGTATTGGGTCTCTGGATCGTATCCTGCGGGGTATTGTCTTTTGGAGTCGAAGGGCCAAAGGCTCCAATAGAGCTTGGCGTAAAAAATTGGCAGCCGAGCACTCTGGATACTTCAAGGGCGTTCATCAATCCGCCCATATTCAAATTCCAGGCAAGCAGAGGTTTCTCCTCTGCCGTAGCCGATAGCAGCGCAGCCAGATGAATGATGGTATCCACTTCGTACCGCTTGGCGATTTCGAACATCGCCTTATCATTCGTCACGTCCAGTAGCTCAAATGGGCCGGATCGGGTAATTTCGTGGGCTGATGATCTGAGATCTGTAGCAATAACATAATCCGCCCCATAGATCTCGCGTAATTTAACAACTAACTCAGAACCGATTTGGCCCAGTGCTCCAGTCACCAAAATCTTGTTCATAAGACATTCCTCCCGAAATAGAATCCCGCGAATGCAGTTAGATCAGCTTCATTTCCTTACCAACTTTCTCATAAACAGAGATCACCTGTTCCAGCATCTCTTTGGTATGGGCAGCTGTCGGCATGTTGCGTATTCTTCCGGTCCCTTTTGGAACAGTCGGAAACACGATTGCCTTGGCATAAACCCCTTCTTCATAGAGTCGTTTGCTGAACTGTTGAGTGGTTACTTCATCGCCAATGATACAAGGTGTGATCGGTGTTTCACTTTGACCTACATCATATCCAAGTTCGCTCAATCCTTTTTTCAAATCATTGCCGTTCTCCCATAGCTTCTCAATCAGCGCTGTATCATTCATCAAAATGTCGACAGAAGCACTGCACGCAGCGATCGCACCTGGAGGTAGCGATGTTGAGAATAGAAACGGACGACTTCTCAGCTTCAACCATTCGATCAGTTGTTTTTTACCTGCTACATAACCGCCGACAACGCCGATCGCTTTGGAAAGCGTACCAATTTGAAAGTCTATGCGGTCGGACAATCCAAAATGCTTTACAGTTCCTGCACCTGCTCCAAGTACGCCTGAACCGTGGGCATCATCCACATAAGTAATCAGATCGAACTCTTCTGCTATGTTTACGATTTCAGGTAGCTTGGCTATGTCACCATCCATAGAGAATACCCCATCGGTGATGACCATAATTTTGTTATACTGACCCGATTCCTTGGCAGCTTTGGCCTGGTCTCTCAAATCATTCATATCCGAATGCTTAAAGCGAATTACCTTGGCTCTCGACAAACGGCAACCATCAATAATCGAAGCGTGGTTCAGCTCATCGGATAAAATGGCATCATGCTGATCCATTACCGCCGATATGGCAGCCATATTACAGTTGAATCCCGATTGATATACGATAACGGCTTCCGTCTTTTTGAAATGGGCCAGTTTCTCTTCAAGCTCGATATGAAGATCCATGGTTCCATTAATAGTTCTGACCGCCCCTGCTCCTGCCCCGTATGTCTGTGACGCCTTAACCGAAGCATCGATCAGGCGGTGATCGGTTGCCAATCCCAAATAGTTATTCGAAGACAAATTGATTAGGGACATTCCATCAATACGAATCACAGGTCCATTTGCACCCTGAAGTGTATCGATAACGTTATACAGACCTTTTGTCTTTAGATCTTCAATGTTCGTACTCAAAAATTGATCCAGTGTTTGGCTTGACATTTTATTCCCTCCTCGGCATACGAGTGTCCTTGTACAGGAGACATATTATATTTGTAAACCCTTTCATAAAAGGAGATAAGCTGATTTCAATGTATCATCTTTCAACTTTTTTGTACACACAGTACGGACAAAAAAGTTAATACATAAGAAATATAGTAGCGATTTCTTCTCCATTTCTGGAAAGCATCGCTACTATATTTTTGTTCATCTCTTTTAATGCTCGGTAACTTTTTCTATACAATTATGTCTTTTATCTATTTCGTTAGATAAAAATTAACTTTTGGGATAAGCAATCACCTGGTTACGTCCTGCTTCTTTGGCTTGATACAGCGCTTGATCGGCAGCTTCGATTAGCTCGGCTGCAGTAAGACCTTCTTGCCACTCTGCTACACCAAAGCTCGCTGTCACCGTATATTTGCGGGAAGGCGACTCTATTTCCAACTGCTTGCGGATTCGTTCTGCGACTTCTACTCCTCCACGATTCGGTGTGTGCGGCAACAAAATCGCAAATTCCTCACCACCATAACGCACAGGAATATCACTGGGACGAACCTGGAACTCAAGCAGTTTGGCCAAATGCTTCAGTACCAGATCCCCCTCGGAATGTCCCCATGTATCGTTGAACACCTTAAAACGATCCACATCCAGCAAAATCAGGCTAAAGGTAGTGCTAAGGTCTTCCTGCTTATACTGCTTGATCAATTTTTCCAAAACCACTTCAAAATATCGGCGATTCCATAGGCCGGTCAACGCATCGTGAAGGGCCATTTCCTGAATACGGTTTGTCTCCACTGCATTATCCATAGCCGTAACAATCATAGGAGACAGCAGCTCCAGCTGTTCTTTGTCCTGAAGCGAGAAATGATTGACTGTTGTCGCAAACAGATTCAGCAATCCGACTACACGCGTTTCTTTTCTAAGAATAATATGCATGGAGGAACGAATGCCGTTCTCATACAGTTGATCGGTAATGGGACCTTCTGCCCGATATGTCGTCCAATCTGCATGCACCATAGAGAAACCACTTCGCAGAAGATCATAGATATCAATTGCTTCTCTCGTCAAAGGAATATCTTTGTGCGTAAACATACCGCTCTGAATAAATGCCTTGATGGAGAAATGACGACTGTCATTCTGGGTAATGATGGAGACCCGATCACATGGGATAAGCGCTGCCACTGATTCGAGTGATATCCGGTATACCTCTTCCAGATTACGAGCCTGATTCACCATATTAATCATTCGATAGGTTTCTTTGATCGTACGTCTTTCTTTTTTCATTTCATCAGACATCATTTCAAACTTGGAAATAAGTCGTCCAATTTCGTTCTGCTCTGTATATTGGGGGAGCTTGGCCTGGATATGACCCGACTGGTAAGAAGAGACCGCATCATCCAGTTCGATAATCGGCCGGGTAATTCGGGTTAGTCCAGATTGAAGAACATACAGCATAAAAAATTGAATGCCGATAAAGATAGCTCCAATAATAGCAAATAAATAGTATAGTCTATTCAACATGTCTTCTCGTCGATCATCGCGTAGAACTTCAACATATTTCATAAGCTCAGCTTCCTGGTCACGAAATGTATCAAAACTCTGCTTGCCTCTTAGTAGCTCTTTTTCGGTAATGGTTCCACCTGCCATCACTTTACGTACCTGCGGATCTCCATATTCAACCTTCCATCGTTGGCCCGTTTCGATCAATCGAACGATGTCTTGATGGATATTTGGGTTTTCTTCTATGTTTTCACTATTTTTTAATAATGCTTCGGAAGCTCGGATATAATCTTCCGTCCCTTGGTCAAATGGTTTCAGAAATTGTGAATCTTTGGATAAGAGAAATCCTCTCTGTCCTGTCTCCTGATCCACCAGTGCTTTTTCCAGATTAAGCAGTTGAATTCTCAAATCTGCAGATTGTCGCACTTTTTGGTAATTATCCTGAAAGGAATGCCCCATGTAATCAAAACCAATGATGATGTTCAGAATAAAAATGATCATAAAAATGATATTAATTTTAATGAGGTTAGAACCAACAAACTTTTTATTTTGGATAAGATACTTCACTATATTTCTCATTTTGGGGTCCCTTCGTTCTTCCGTCCTTTTAATACATATATCTGCATTTGGGAGCCACTTATTTAGAAAATAATGCATTATTTACAAATCATACCTCTCCTTGATTATTCACAGAGAAGAAATGTCCGCCAGTCTTACTGCCAGCTATCGACGACACAAAAGACCTGCAGTCACCACTGCAGGTCTTGATTGATAAATATAATAGATGAGTATATATAGTCCCGTACTTCTATAGTTCTTACCAGAATCGCTCCTCATATCCCATCAATAGCGCAATGCCTTCTGCAAAATAGTAGTCTCCATAGATCAGGGAAACATCGACATTCTGCTGTTCCGGAAAATGACTGGTACCATGCAAAATAAGTCCTTCCTCTGTCTCCGACTCCCAGGCTCCATATCGGCTGTATAGCGAATGCAGAATCTTCTCTCCGCTTTCACGATACATTCGTGCTTCCAGCTCGCCCACCTGATCTGCCAGCAATAAAAGTCCACATGCTGCACAAGCTCCAGCAGAAGAATCACGTACGGCAGAATCTCCTTCCGGTGAACGAAAATCCCAATAAGGTACATGATCTTCCGGCAGATTCGCCATGAAGAAATGAGCACTCCGTTTGGCTGCATTCAGATACGCCGGATTCCCCGTATATTGATAACTCAGACTCATCCCGTAAATTGCCCAGGCTGTACCACGTGACCATGCCGAGTCAGGCGCATATCCCTGTCCGCCTTTCACTTCCAGCTTCTCCCCGGTAACCGGATCAAAAGCTACAATGTGGGATACCGATCCATCCTCACGGTAAAAGTGCTGCAGTACAGTATCTGCATGCCGGGTTGCGATATGCAGATACCTCGGGTCACCAGTTACCGAGGAGGCCCAGTACAGCAGCGGCAGATTCATCAGGCAGTCGATAATCGCCCACCCTTCCAGCCCTTGACCATTCCATGCGCGGATAAAGTTCCCCTGGGCATTAAAACGGGCACTTAATAGATTGGCAGCGAGTAGTGCTCTTCGCTTGGAATCCTCGTCTCCCAGAATGCGGTATCTGGCTCCGCTCGTCAGTGTCCACATAAAACCAATATCGTGATCCACCTTAGCGGCATCTGTCAGCAGGACATCCAGCTGACGCTCACAGGATTCTGCAGATGCTCGTAACTCCTCATCCCGGGTATCTCTATATACCAGCCATAACAAACCCGGCCAGAATCCAGCTGTCCACCATGCTGCCGGTTCCAGCTTGTAAGTTCCATTGACACTGGCATGGGGAAATTGATCTCCTATACGTGTATGTACTCTTTTCACTTTGTTCTTCGTTTGTTCCCATGCTTCCTGTACCCATTGTGGTTGTGCAGTCATCTGTTCTTTCTCCTCTCGGTAATATGATTTCTAGTTGTGACTCGGTACCGCCATATCGATCGGGAAGGCTTTGCCGGACCATGCCTTTTGCGCTGTCCATTCTGCTTGTCCCTGCCAGAATTCATGTTCCGGGGCAAGGCCAAGAGCAAGAAATACAGTCGTACACAGATACAGACTGCCTGTCGAGATATACCCTTCCCCGATATCCGGCTGATTGCCTGCAAACCCGATCTGCAGCCAGCCTTGCTCATCAAATGTACCCGGCATCTGAATCTGACGGCGAATTACAGCGGTAAGGGCACCGCGTACCTGGGCAGGCAGAACCTCTGCTGGCAAATCCTGTCTCAGTGCCATCAGGGACAGATGCTGAAAAGCACCAAACCGATACGCGAGAGATCTCCCTATAGGCGGATAGGTTCCTTCCGGCGAAATCATGCGTTCCAGAATACCAGCATAACGTACAGCCCGCTGTTGAACAGGAATACGAAGAGTATCCCAGTCACTGAACTGGTCACCCATCACCTCCAGAATATCCACCAGCATCGGCTGAATGACAAAGCTGTTGTAATAATCCCAGTGGAACTGAGGTCCATCTCCATAGATACCGTCTCCCTTATACCACTGTTCATGCTGTCTGATCGCGTAATCAATGCGCATGCGATCCCATATCTCTACATCCATACGGAACAATACCGTCTCAATCATTGCACTGAACAGCAGCCAGTTGCTAAACACAGGACGAATCTCACGTGTCGACAGCAAAGCAGTGATAAGCTGCGCCTGAGTCTTCCCGGGTAGCAGTTCATACAGCTCATGAGGTGCACGAATAATCGCATGAGCCAGAAATGCAGCATCGACCAGAGGCTGCCCACCTTCATTAAAATTCATATACTCACTGGAATCCGGGTCTACAGCAGATTCGATCGCCTGCCTCGCCAGCAGAGCCATGTCTGCTCGTTGCTGTCCTTCCTCTCCGGTACGAGGACCGTGTTCCAGCCATGGGGATATACCGGCGAGAGTTCGTCCCAGTGCTTCGAGATGAGTATATTTCGATCGGTCTGCTTCTACAGGCATATCCCGGGTCAACCGGCGCTCCGATAACGCCTGAAGAACAGGATGGGCAATCTGCATAAGTGTCTTCACCCAATACGTTCTATCTTCCGACATGATGTATCCTCCTTTAATCAGCCTGTCATTTCAGAAAAAGTATAGTGATTTGTAACCGTTATCACAATAAACTATAATGATCAAAAACTGACCTATCGTGCTTGGAGGTAAAGAAAGATGATTACGCTATTAGCCTGTGGGTATCGAACGATCCACCATGAGGGGATTATCAGGAATCGCCCTCATGGTTCGGGAAACTATACTTTTATATTTTTTAACAGCAGAACCGAATTAAAACTCCATGAGCATGTAATGGTGATCGAGAAGAATACATTTGTTTTTTTTCGGCCGGATACTCCCTATTTCTATCGCGAACTGGAGAGTCCCTTTATTAATGACTGGTTTCATTGTAATGGCGAAGAACTAGAGGGATTTCTTACAGGTCTGCAGTTTCCGCTGGATACGCCTGTAGAGGCATCTGACCCGATGATGATCTCACGCTGCATGATGGAGCTACAGCATATCCACCGGCTCGATGGACCTTTGCGCGAGCGTATTATCGATTGCGACCTTCGCTCTTTTTTGATGAAGCTGGCTGATTTGCGTCAGCGTACAGCTCCGCACCAGCTGCACCGATATTATGCTGCCTTTGCGGAGCTGCGTAATGATCTGTACCGGTCGCCTCAGCAGAACATATCGGTTACCCGACTGGCAGAGAACCTTAATCTGAGCAAATCCTATTTTCAGCATATTTACAAGCAGCTGTTTGGCTGTTCGGTGGTGACGGATATGATTAACGGAAGAATGGAACATGCCAAGTATTTGCTGGATCACAGCGAGATGTCGGTGACGCAAATTGCCGATGCCTGCGGTTATGAGAACGACACCCATTTTATGCGGCAATTCAAAAAGTTTGTCGGTAGTTCACCGAGAAAATATCGATTCCGAAGTGAAACTTGAGCCTAAAGCTGTGCTAACAATCGAAGTTTACTTTTGCATGTGGCCATACAAGAAGATTTACGTTATTTTGAATATTTGATGATTACTGGTATCATAAATGAAATGATTCCGATAACATACATCCTATTATTTCATGAACAGGAGTGATACCAGATGCTGCGTATTTTGTTTGTCAATTTCCCTGCAGAAGGTCATGTGAATCCAACGCTCGGTATAACCCAGGCGTTTACAGCACGTGGTGATGAAGTACACTATATTACTACAGAAAAGTATCAAGAAAGACTCGAAGCGGTAGGTGCTATCGTTCATCTACATCCCGATCTGGTGCGCACCGCCTTGATTGACACATCCAACCGGGAAAGCATCAATGAGTTCATGAAGATCCATATTCGCACATCACTGGATATTCTGGAAATCGCCCGTCAGCTGTCGGATACGATGGCATTTGATCTGGTATTGTATGATCGGTTTGGAGCAGGCGAACTGGTACGGGACATGCTGAATATTCCGGGTATCTCTTCTTCTCCATCTTTCCTGATTTCGAACAAGCATATGGCGACCAATCTGTTCCGTCCGAATGCAGAATCTCCAGGTCAGCCGGATCCATTTGTAGCAGAGTCTCTGACGCTGATGAGAGAAAAATACGGCGTTGCTCCAAAAGAAATGGTACAATTTATGAATAATTCAGGAGCGCTGAATATTGTATATACCAGCCGATATTTTCAGCCGAATGGCGATCAGTTTGAAGAACAGAATCTGTTTATCGGTCCCAGTTTCCCCGAACGCAAAGGCTCGGGTCCTTTTCCACTAGATCAGCTTACCAACAAGAAGGTACTGTATATTTCCATGGGTACGGTGCTTAATCATATCGAAGAGTTCTTTAATACGTGCATCGAGGCCTTTACGGATTTCGATGGAATCGTGGTAATCGCTGCCGGTGAGAAAGCCGATCTAACCAAAATCAATCCTGCTCCTGCGAATTTCATTATCTCGTCCTATGTACCTCAGCTGGATGTACTGCGCCACACCGACGTATTCATTACCCATGGCGGAATGAACAGTGTGAATGAAGGGATTCACTTTGAAGTTCCACTTGTTGTACTGCCTCAGGACAAGGATCAACCAATGGTTGCGCAGCGTCTCACCGAGCTGCAGGCCGGCTATCGAATCACCAAAGATCAGATGAATGTACAATCCCTGCAAACAGCAGTCCGGGAAGTGTTATCTAATCCTGCTTACCAGGAAGGCGTTCGGAAAATCAACCACAGCTTCCAGCAGTGCGGCGGTACGGATGAAGCGCTTCGTCATATCGATGCCTATTTGCAGCGTATACAAGCATAAGTGCTACCGGTAATGAATTGTACATTTTATGCGTAAGGGTTAGATTTTCAATAGGCTTTGGTTCACTTACACGAGTCGTTTGATCCTGTGTCTTGCTCAAATATATCGTTCACACAAAAAAAGTCGTACCTGATGAACTGCTCAGATACGACTTTTTGTGCTGATGAGTATTAATTGATACGATGATGATCTGCTTATGACTTGCGATCCGGTTGAATCACACGAATATTCGGCTGCTCCGGCTGCTCCATACCGGTTCCCAGATAGTAGCTGGTATGCGGCGGTTGATTGTAGCCGGTATTTTGCCACGCAATACCCAGCCGGTAGACCGCATCATGCATCAGCGTTACCAATCGGTAATTGGTCTGCTCAGTGGTGGAATAGATACGCAGTTCGGTGCTGTCCGTATTGCGAAGCACCAATTCCTCACGCCAATCACCCAGTATATCTGCCTGCAGAGCGGGATTGCCCTTGGTGTCATTATTGGACAGGTTGCCAGTGAATGTAATCAGATTACGCAAGCGCTGATTGGCGTAATCCCACTTATCAATCTTGGGTACACCCTGCCGGACAGGTTCTGTACTGAACGTATGATCCAGCAGTTCACGACTCAGATCTCCGTCCCACCAGATGGCAAAGTTGGAAGAAGGAATACTACTGGAAATCTTCTCTCCTGCTGCTGTAAAAAGACCCCCTGTTGCACTGTTCCACTCTCCATCAATAGCCCACATCTCGGCTCCCGGATGTCTTGGATCGATATCCGCACTCAGTCCACGCCCGACATCAATACCCAGCTGTGCCTGTCCCCAGAGCACACGGCCGGTTCGGGCGTCTTTGAGATCAGCGGAATAAGGGGCATCCGTATGCTCCTGAACCGCCCATTCTTCCAGGCCCAGACGCTGAGGATTCAGATCGCTGACATGCATGGCATCACCATGTCCAAGTCCGCTGACCCAGAGCCCTGATCCATTATGATCGATAGCCGCAGCTCCTGTGATAATCTCGTCTTTGCCATCGTTATCCACGTCGGCAACAGACAGTTGGTGGTTCCCTTGTCCGGCATATTTCTCATTGCCCGGTGTGCTGGAATCAAAAGTCCAGCGCTTGGTCAGCTTGCCGTCTCTCCAGTCATAAGCAACCAGTACCATACGAGTATAGTAACCACGCTGCATAACCAGACTTGGTCGTTCGCCATCCAGATAAGCGATCGCAGCCAGGAAGCGGTCGACCCGGTTGCCGTAGCCATCTCCCCACGAATTGACATCTCCGCGTGCCGGTTCATAATTCTCTGTAATAAGTTCACGGCCTGTTGTTCCTTCAAAAATCGAGAAATATTCGGGACCGGTCAGAATATAACCGCCGTCATTGGCATAACGGGCACTGGCATTACCAATAACTTTGCCCTGTCCGTCGACAGTTCCATCGGCTGTACGGAAAGCTACTTCGGCTTTGCCATCACCATCCAGATCATATGCCATGACATCCAGGTAATGTGCACCGGAGCGAATATTCGGTCCCAGTGTGACCCGCCACAGGAAACTGCCATCAAGCTTGTAGGCATCGACGAGTGTACTGCCGGTATGACCACTCTGGGAATTATCCTTGGCATTGGATGGTGCCCATTTAAGAATGATCTCGTATTGTCCGTCTCCATCCAGATCAGCAGTAGTGGCATCGTTGGCGCTGTAGGAATAGACTTCACCGGTAACCGTCTTGCCGTCTGCCGGTTTGCGCAAAGGAATACTCAGATGATCGGCATTCCATACTTTGGCAGTTTCGGACTGCTTGGGTCCTACTTTACCACCTACGGCTTGTACATAATACGTAGACTGGCTGCTGCCACCCTTATCCATAAAGTTTGTTGTACTGCGGATCGGACCAGAATTTACTTTTTTGCCATCCCGGTACAGGTCAAATCCGATAGAGTCCGGATCGGTACCAAGCAGGCGCCAGCTTACATAGACTCCGCCGGATTGAGGAATAGCTACCAATCCGCGATCCAGATATTCCATCTGACGAGGTGGCAGTTTAACAGGAGTCTCCTGGATCGTTACTCCGGTAGATTCGCTGCCATCTTCAAAAGCGGCTTTGACAACAAATGTATAAGTTGTGTTGTTTTTCAGTTTATCGATGGTAGAGATATACGTTCCACGCGCGACGGTATTGACCAGCTTGAGCTTTTGGTTTTTCTGTACCTGATAAATATGGGCTTCGGTATAGGTAGGATCAATCGTCTCCTCCCATCCGATCTTCACTTTGCCGTTATGCGGTTCGGATACGACATACTGAAGATCCGGATATTTCTCCAATCGGGTCACATTCAGTGTGTAGGTACGGGAGATATCCGAATATGTATCGGAAGTCACTCGAACCGGAATGCTGGTCGTTGCTCCATCCAGAATAACTGATGCGGAAGTACCGCTGGAAGCAGTAGTCTTTCCAACACTCAGCTGCACTTTATCAGCATCACTTGCTGTAGGTGTAATATCGAGAGTATTCACGGAATAAGGCACTTCCATCTGGTAATTAAGGACAGACGGGTCAAATGCCGGAGTGAAAGCAGGCGTAAAATCTTGTGACTTCACCTGCAGGCTGCTTAGATTCAGATCTAAATTGGTAACGTGTGCATTTGCGAGCTGAATGGTTCCTCCATCTCGTCCCAGATACAACCCAAAGCTGCTGATCCGTGCCACTTTATTACGGAATGAATCCTGCCACTCAGCAACGATGCTACCTGTAGATAGATCGGTAATGGTCGTTGTATATGTTTGTGCAGGAATATTAATTACATATTGCAAGCGATACCAGGTTGAAGGATCATAAGCAATCCGGTTAGACGATTGCGTGCCCTGAATACTGCCTGCGCCCATACCGGTATTCACGGCGGCAGCACTGGTCGCATTAATCTTGCCATCCATCATGTACAGGGAACCGCCGTTATTACCCGGTACGCGAATATCAAACTCGGCGATAAGCCCGCCCGTTTGTGCAGCAAAGCGCTGACCGATATAGGAAGAACCGGAAGATGTATTTTTGATTTCGGCATACGTCATTCCAGTTACCGTCTCTCTGGCGATCTGAACCACAGGTGCACTGCCTTCCTTGCCCCAGGCGTTGCCACTGCCTATAGTGAAAGATCCTGCCGGATAGCTGCTAAAGTCTTCATTCACCAGTACTGTATTCTCTGCCTTTACAGAAGCCGGAACAGCAGGAACGACAAGCGACAGAATCATAATAATCATAAGCGCTTTGGACACTATCTGCCTTGTCACAGTTTTGCTTTTATAAAAATGCATAAATGAAATCCCTCCTTGTATCTGATCTATTCCATTCAACACGATATTGCCAAATAATATTGAAGCGCTTTCAAAACACCTCCTGCCGATTACTCTGGTCAGTACGTTACCTGAATCCATATAAAGTCTAGCAGTTTCCTATTTACAAGAAAACAGCTAATTTGTACATATCCATGTTTATTCGGAATTATCATTTATCTGACGTGCAGCACTTCGCTATTTTCATATGTAAAAATCCGGAGCTACAAAATAGCATAAGAGATGTGCAGTGTAGCATATATCCGATTATCAACAGGAGGCGATAGATTTGTCGGTACATCAGAATACATATACCCATTATCTAATGGTACATTTTATTGGGGAGCAGCCGGATGGGGAACAGATTTACTTTTCACTCAGTCAGGATGGGCTTCATTGGCATGATCTGAATCGTGGATTACCTGTTCTGCACTCTACAATTGGTGAAAAAGGAGTCCGCGATCCTTTTCTGATTCGTGCAGTGGATAGTGGCAAATTCTATATTATCGCTACCGATCTGCGGATTGCCAGCGGCAAAGGCTGGTCGGCAGCAGTTAACGAAGGCAGCCGGGATATCGTCATCTGGGAATCGGACGATCTGGTTAGCTGGTCTGATCCATGGACGGTAACGGTCGGTACATCTGATGCTGGCTGCGTATGGGCGCCGGAAGTCATTTACGATGAAGTTGCCGGTGATTTTCTTGTCTTCTGGGCTTCGGCTACATGGGATTCCGGAACGAATGAGCGTAAACAAAAAATCTATAGTGCGCATACCCGCGATTTCCGCACCTTCACTTCGTCGGAATTATATATCGAGCGGGACAATCATATTATCGATACCACGATCATCGCTCATGAGGGAATCTATTACCGTTACTCCAAAAACGAGACTACCAAGAATATCCTAGTAGAGCAAAGTAATTCACTGGATCGGGATTCTTTTGTACCTGTAGATGCTCCCGTACTTGAAGCATTGGAAGGCGTTGAAGGGCCGCAAATTTTCAAATTAAATGACCGCCAGGAATGGTATCTGATTGTGGACCAGTTTGCAGAACATAAAGGATATCTGCCTCTAATCACTTCGGATCTGTCCAGCGGAGACTTCCGTGTACTGTCCGATACAGAATTCGATATGGGTCAAACCCAAAAGCGTCATGGTAGCGTTATACCGATCACGGCACCCGAAAGTGAACGTCTGCTGGCAGCTTATGGCGCTGCTTCACAAACTGTGGCAGAGTAAAGTGCATTACACCGTATGCATCTATAGCGAATACAATCATATAGCGGGAATCGTGTATCTACACAAGGTTGGGAAGTACATGCCGACAGTTAAATACGAAATGCAGCTGCCGAGAATGTAAATATGCAGCTGATTATTACAGAGGTACAACGGTCAAGTCTGCCCGGATGGAATCAGTCGATAGACAAAAAAAGCCGTGAGCAATTTCACGGCTTTTGGTCTGTTTTAGAACGGTTATACAATTTTGGGCTAAATAGGTGAATATTATGAATAGCCCACTTCAGGAGCAATTCCTCATGAGTGCTTACTATTCAATATTCAGCATCAATTTCCATGCTTCCTCGATCTTGTGCACACCGGCTGCAACGGATTCCTTGCCGAGCAGAATATCAGTAAGGTTAGGAGTGAAGTCGTTAAACATCTGCGAGCCTTCCGGAATCAGCGGTCTTGCTTTGGCAACATCGACCTGTGCTTTGAAGCCCTGGATAATCGGATCATTGGCCAGCGTCTGATCATCATAGACACTCTTCTGCGTAGGTAGTGTTCTCAGTGTCTGTGACTGCTGGAGTTGGGTATCCTGACTAGTCAGATACTTGATAAGCTCATAGGCTTCTTTGGGGTGCTCGCTATACTTGGAGACGACAAAGCTATGTCCACCTATAGGAGATCCCTGTCCTTTGGGTCCTGCCGGAATCTGCGCAATCCCCAGATTATCAGCATCCTTGAACTCCTTGCCGTTCAGAAGTTCCAGAATCGCCCATGGACCATTGATAATCATAGCCGATTTGCCTTCAGTAAAGTCTGTCATCATTCGGCTATAGGAATCATTGAAATCCGGGTATTTCTGTGTTACGCCTTGCTCTTTTAATTGGTACATAAATGAGAATGCCTTCATGGAATCAGCCGAGGTCACTTCGATCTTGCGATCATCACTGATCGTTCCTCCACCGAATGCCCATAGATAAGGCAATGCATAATAAGAGTCATTGTTCAGATAAATGCCGTAACGATCGCCATTCGAGACTTTCTGGGCGATCTGCAGCAATTCATCCATCGTCGCTGGCGGAGCAGAATACCCTGCTTCCTTCAAAATTCGCTTATTGTACAGCAGAGCAGGCGCTTCCAGTACAGAAGGCAATCCATACAGGCTGCCCTGATATTCATCCGACTTGAGTGCTGACTCTACATAACCACTTTTGTCTTTGGCAGTAGCCAACTGATCAAGTGGGTATAGCAGGTCCAGATCCGCAAATTCCGGTATCCAGCTGTTGTCTGCGCGAAATACATCAACTTGCTCATTACTCAGCAGCGCAGATTTAAACTGATTGGAAGCTGCTCCAAAGTCAACAGATGCCAGAGTGACCTTGATATGCGGATGCTCTGCCTGAAACGCATCGACCCGTTTTTGCAGAAACTCGGTCTGCGCCCCTTTGTCGGTAGTCGTCCAGAAGGTTAACGCGACATCCTCAGTCTTGGCGCTGGAACAGGAAGCGAGTGTAAAAGTCATCAGTACAGCACTTATAAGCAAAATCAATTTTGTTCTCATTGTCCGTTTTCCTCTTTCGCCAGTTTGAATTTGCCGATCAGATCGCTTAACTCTTCTGCCAGACTGGCAAGAGCTGCCGATGAGGCGGAGATCTCTTCCATTGAAGCCAGTTGCTCTTCGGTCGAAGCAGCAATACTGTGGGTACTTGATGCATTTTCTCTGGCGATTCCCGATATCTGATCCATTGTAATAACCATCTTCTCTGTATCTTCCTTGATATAAGCGGTAGAGTGAGTAACTCCCTCTATATCCTGCTCTACCTGCTGGATCAGCTGCAGAATGCCTTCAAAGGAATTGCCGGCTACTTCGATCAGCTGAATTCCTTTTTGTACTTCGAGCGTACCATGAGTCATTTCTTCCTTGGCAATGCCAGCTTCATGCTGAATCCCGGTAATCAGGGAAGCAATTTGATTCGCGGAATCTTTGGACTGCTCGGCGAGCTTGCGTACTTCTCCTGCAACCACGGCGAATCCTTTGCCCTGTTCGCCTGCACGTGCTGCTTCGATACTTGCATTTAATGCCAGCAGTTCCGTTTGCTTGGTGATCTGCATGATGAGCTGGATCGCCTGCCCAATTTGATTGGCCTGATCGTTCAGTCCAGACACGATCCGGTCGAGCTTGGTATTGCTTTCATCAATTACACGTACCTGCTGAATCGCATTGACCAGATCCAGCTTGCCCTGAGCTGCCGTTGTAGATGTCGTATGCACTGTACTCAGTACGGTCTGATTATTGGCTGAGATCTGCTGCACATTATGGGACAGCTGATTGATGACCTGCATATCATTATCAATATGATTGGCCTGTTTCTCGGTACCTGCTGTAATGTCCTGCATAATGACCGCGATATGTTCCGTTGCTGTGCTCGTCTGTTCCGCGCTGGATTGTAGCTGTGCAGATGATGCCGCTACCTGCATCGACACATCTCCTGCACTGCTGATAACCGAGCGCAGCGATTGGGTCATCGTATTGAATGCTTCTGCCAGATCGGTCAGCTCGTCTTTTCCTTTGAAATGAAGCTCTTCGACGGACAAATCGCCCTGTGCGACAGTGATCGCCGATGTCTTGAGCAGACGAATGCGGCGGATCAGATAGTTAGACAGCAAAAAGGCAATAGCCAGTGACAGCAGAGTGGCAGCTGCAGCCATCACAATATTTACAAGCAGACTGGTCTGGCTCGTATCCGCGATCTGTGCCTTGTACTGCTGAACTTTGGCTTCTTCTTCTTTGACAAAGGATAATAAGGAAAAGGCAACCGGATCAAATGAACGCCGGGTAAATCGTTCCTGTGCGAGCGTCAGATTACCCGCTTCTCTTAGGCTCATAATGTCTTCGGCATTTTTCTGATACGTGTTCCAGTGGGATTCGAACTGCTGAATATTGTCAGAAGCTTCTCCCTGGGTAAGCACTTTCATATGTTGAACCATTTTTTGCACCGATTCGGCATCTGCCTGATAACGACTTTTAAAATTATCCTTGAGATGATCAGGCGCCAGCAGATAATGGGCACCATCGTCATTAGCCATGCGCGCAAACAAATTAAGCATCTGGGCATTTTCCAGACGCTCTTGCGCCAGCATGATATGACTGGTTAATTGGGTGATCCGCTGGGTCATCGTATTGGATACGACCACCGTCACCAGTAGAAGCAAAATAATAGAAGCAAAACTCAAATATAACTTCCAACGCATTGAAAAAGACAAAGAACTTCCCCCGCTTCTGTTGATTTAAGCTACTCATTTAGTAAGACTATGTATTCTATCGACATACATCTACATAAAATGAAGAGAAAATACATCCTCTGTCATATATTATTTATACCACTTAATTAATATTTTAAAGTAATAGATCATTGTATAGCAGTTTAACTAACATATCGATCTATTAGAATGCAGATAACAGCGATATATCTAACATTATTTATACATTTATATTACAAAAAAGAATAACTATACTATAATACATCGTTTTATTCTTTCTCCTCATAACGAATACCCTCTGCTCGTTAACAGAGGGTATTCGTTAGATTGAATTCTGCTAATAACCCTTCATTATTGCATCACTGCCAGCTTATCCGTATCTAGAGAGTTGGTGGACCGGATTCTTCTTGAGCAGACCCTTCTTCGAAAAAGCGGGCAATTTCTACAATCATTGCGCCCATTCGTTCCAACTCCGGTACGACGATGCGCGTTATATTTTCATCACGCAACGCATCTGCAGTAACTTTGCCTACAGCTGCTGCCAGCACTTGATGGTTAAATGTATTCCGAAGGTCTTCTTCCTGCCCCTGCTCTCTTGCATAGTCGAACAGATACTTGACCTGTACCTGTGTGGTGAAGCTGACCGCATCAACCTGATGCTGGAGTAGTTCATCCATCAGCTGTGCCAGTGTATCTCTGTCGGGTGCCTGGTAACGATAAGGAAGCACCGCCTGCACATTCATCTCCGGCTCGCTGCTGATAAAGTCATGCAGCTGGGACGTAAGCTCTCCGTGTAGCTGCAGCCATACCTGACAGCCTTTAAAGTCAAAAGCACTCAGCTTGTCGACCATATTGGCGATCGTCCCGTCATCTGCACTGACCACGGGATGAACACCGGATTTTTTGAGGTAGGCATTGGTACGATAACCACGGCATGCTACTTTGGCTTTTTGCAGACGCTCTTCAAGCAGTGGAACAATTCCCTGGCGCTCTGCTGACTTGTAAATCGCCTCGTAACCGATACCTGTGGTGAAAATAATCCAGTCGGCACCCTGCTCGGTCAGCTGCCGAACATCCTTGTCGATTTCGGCAGGATCGGCAGGCATTAATCCCTGTAAAGACCGCACCAGTGCGGTTCCTCCTCTGCGCTCAATCACTTCTGCCATATCCTCCGGAATTTTGGAGCCGGTAATAACGATCGTTTTGCCTTCGAGTTCTTTAGCCATTGCCTGATTCGCCTCCATTTTTTGGAATGCCAATATGCACCTGTTCTCCGGTTAGCAGCACCGGGTAGGTTCTGACCTGACCGGTATCCGGATCGAGCACCTGTCCATCGTCCATCCGGATGCGCCAGTCACAGATGGGATCGAACAGAATATGCTCTGAGACCATCCCTTCAACCAGTGTACCGCCTTTGGGACCGGGGCTTTTATTTTCGAGAGCATATAGTTCGCCGTCGGATGTTTTGAACAGAGCAATCTCCTGTTCATCAATAATCACCCGTCTGCCCACTCGTTCCAGAAAGTCATGAGTGCTTCCAACCTCATAATACGTGTAATTGGGATCTGCTGCAGATGAAGACATCGATATATACCTCCTTACGATGGGGTCGTCGAAATCCGCACATCATCAAACATTTTCTCGCGCAGATTCTGATTATCCAGAATTTCATTCCATGGTTCCTGTACCTGGCTTAGTGCCAGTTCAATTCGCTCTACCAGAGCATGGCGGTTGTCCAGATCGTTAACAACAGTATCCATAATACTCTGCAGACCGACTCTCTCGATCCAATCCGAGGTACGTTCCAGGTATTTACCGGTTTCCCGGTAGTGCTGGATAAAGGCAGCTATGATCTCCAGCAGCTCTTCATCTGTTTTTACTTTGCAGAGCAGCTCTGCCAGTCGTGCCTTGATTCCTCCATTCCCGCCAACATAGAGCTCCCAGGCTCCTTCGTTGCCGACAATCCCGATATCTTTGGTAGATGATTCGGCACAGTTACGTGGACAGCCATTCACTGCCATCTTGAACTTGGCAGGCATATCCAGACGCTCGAATCGCTTCTCGATCAGTACCCCCATCGTAATGGAATCCTTGGTACCAAACCGGCAGAACTGCGAGCCTACACAGGTCTTCACGGTACGTAGTGCTTTGGCATAAGCATATCCCGAAGGCATCCCTAGATCTTTCCAGATATTAGGCAGGTCTTCTTTTTTGATTCCGAGCAGGTCAAGCCGCTGTCCACCGGTCACCTTGACCATTTTCACATTATATTTAACAGCAATATCCGCAATCAGGCGCAGATCTTCAGGTGTCGTGACACCGCCATACATGCGGGGAACAACACCGAATGTTCCGTCCTTCTGAATATTGGCATGCATACGTTCATTTACAAAACGGGAATCGCGCTCATCCACATGCTCGGCAGGCCAGATCATGCCCAGATAGTAATTGAGCGCTGGGCGGCATTTGGAACAGCCTTCCTTGTTGTTCCATTCAAGCGCATAACGGACCTCCTGCGAAGTGATCAGCCCTTTTTCCTTGATCTCGCGCACAACCTCGTCACGGCTGAGTGATGTACAAGAGCAGATGGTTTCTTTTTTGGCAGCAGCAGAATCATATTGATCACCGAGCACATACTGCAAGATCTGCTCAATGACAGGACGGCAGCCTCCACAGGAGCGGCAGGCGCTGGTAGTCGACTTGATCTCTTCTACTGTCGTGAGTCCATTTTCCGTAATCGCATCGACGATGCGCTTTTTGCTGACTCCATTGCAACCGCATACAATCTCTTCGTCTGCCAGATCAGCTACTGTGTTCTCTGTATCGGGTGCCCCTTGTCCCACAATAGCAGTATGAATCGCTTCGGTCATGACTGCACCGGTACGAATCCACTGCTGTAGCCGCGAAGCTTCGCGTCCATCGTCTACGAGGATACCGCCGACAATACGACCTCCACGCATAAGTACTTTTTTGTAAATTCGGCGCCAGTCATCATGCATTCTTACAACTGCCAGATCCTCAGTGTCCATAAATTCACCCGCTGAGAATACATCAACACCCGAGATCTTCAGCTGGGTCGATACAACAGATCCTTCATATGGCGGTGTCTCAATATCACACAGATGCTTGGCCAGAACGGCGCCCTGTTCAAATAGCGGAGCTACCAGTCCATAGGAAATGCCGCGGTGCTCATTACATTCCCCTACTGCGTATACATCAGGTGCCGAAGTACGCATATAATCATCGACTAGAATTCCACGGTTAACTGCGAGTCCAGCGGACTGAGCCAGTTCGGTATTGGGCTTGATCCCTGCCGCCATTACGACGAATTCGGCTTCCAGTTCGGTTCCATCTGCAAATCGTATTCCACTAACACGTTCATCTCCGAGGAATTCGGCCGTTTGTTTACCTGTAGCAAATTGAAGACCCTGACTCTCCAGCTCTGCCTGCAGCATATGCGAAGCTACCGGATCGAGCTGACGTTCCATGAGTTCACGGAATAAATGAACAACCGTTACCTCCATTCCCAGCTTGAGCAGTCCTTTGGCTGCTTCCAGACCAAGCAGCCCTCCTCCAATGACAGCAGCTTTACGATATAAATCTGCGGCATGGAGCATTTGCTCGCAATCTGCAATATCGCGGAATCCCACGATCCCCTGCTTATCTACGCCCGGTACCGGTAGCATAAATGGACGCGAGCCTGTAGCAATCACCAGACGATCGTAGGGTACGACCATGCCATTACTGGCTTCTACTGTTTTTTGCTCTGTATCGATTGCAGTGACATGCGTTCCTGTGTACAGCTCAATACCATGAGCATCGTACCAGTCGCGATCATTCAGAATGATTTCCTCAATCGATTTACTTTTTTCCAGTACATACGACAGTTGAATCCGATTGTAGTTTGGATACGGTTCGCTTCCAAATACCGTAATCTGATACGTATTTGGAGACAATTTGAGGATGTGTTCCACGGTATTGATACCCGCCATTCCATTTCCGACAATTACCAGCCTTTTCTTCCCATCCAGGTTTGTCATGTGTCGGCCTCCTTGTTGTGACAATGAGTTCGGTTCAACCATTATTAACCTTCCAATTTACTGTAAAATCAAAAGAATACATAACCTCTGCATCTCAGCGATCTCCATGATCTGGCCGCATACGCTCTCTTGAGGTCTCGCGGCCTGAAGTAACGGGCTTCAGTTGACCGGCTTTGCCAAGTCCGAATGGCGGCATATTAACATAGATGGATTCATAGGCACCAGCTTCCACTGTATAAGTCTCATGATAGATACCCACTGCTTCGCCCACGCTTGCTTTACGATTAAAATCCTGCCAGGCTTTTAGATGGTTCGCTCCTCCACGTGCATAATGTTCCAATTGTTCATAGGAACGCCAGTATTGCACAATCGATAATCCCCTTCCAGAGATAAAATAGGATGCATCCAGAAAGCCCAGACTTTTATTTGCATATAATTCGCTCAGCATGGGTCCCATAGAGCGCATAACCGGCAGCCAGCGATGTACAGCCATCCATTTGTTAATCCGTACGCCAATAATGAACACGACAAATGGACCTTCAATTTCAGCCATTTGGCGACCTTTTATAACAGAACCCATATCACTTGCCTCCCTGTTTTGGCTTCACTATATTCTTATATTGATCTACCATCCTCCCTTCATCCACACAAGTTACAAATTTACCAAGTAACTTTTCTAGCAAAGTATAACATTCCTCTGTATCAATTCCGTTAAATATTATATTAGATTCCAATAAAAGGAATATTTAGTCATAAGGCAGCATGATTCACATACCGGGAATCCATATGGCAGCTGCAGCGATATGCAGCCAGCGCCTACCAACAATGCTTATGCATCATACGAATAGGAGAACGAGGGGATAGTATCGATGAGAGCAAGTCGCATCCTGAAAAAAGTAACGCAGCTCGCACGCAAACCGGTTGTTCAGATTACCAGCTCAGCAGCATTAATCACTATTTGTTTCCTGGTTCCGGCAGACATGATCTCTGCTCCTGGTGGGACAAGCATCTACTCAAAAGGAGAAGAATCTGCTTATTTGTCTGGAGACGACAGTAATATCATCCAGATTCCAACCGATCCTCCTACTCTTATTTCCGAGCTGCCGGAAGCTGAAGAACCAGCTAATATCAATCATGTTGCAGGCAATATGATCAGCAACGAACCTGGAGGTAAACTTCCGGTTCGCGTAGCAGTCGAAAGAGAAGTGAACGATTCCTCCTGGCTGGAAGACAAACTCACTATTGGACCGAAAGAGGCTGCGCTTACTGCAGATATGCTGCGCAAAGATGGAGGATCCATCGGCATATTCGGCATGCCTCCTGCCGAAAAAAAGCAGGTAGGCGATCTCTATTTTACATTCAGACAGCGTGCAGCAGAACTATTCTCTGTATCCCATCAAGGGGTATTCATCTATGCACTGTATGGCCAGCTCATGCTGCCGCCCGATACGGTAGCTACACTGATTGGCGATTTGAAAATACACCTGCATACGGATCATAGAGCTGCCAAGCCAGAGGGAGCTCAAGGCACACCAATGGAATTTATCAATGATTTTCCGCAAGATGGTATCTGGTTGAATCTGCCGGTAGAGAATCTGGATATCGACAAACAAGATCTGCCCCGGCTGCAGATTCACGCCTCTTATCCAAATGGGCAAAACGAATACCTGTCCGCAGAGCTTACCGACTATGACGATAAATATCCACATGGAATGAAATTTGAAGCCAAACAAAATGCCATCTATACTGTTGTGTTGCCGGGTGCCTGATTGAGAAGGACTTCATTAATGCTGGAACAGCCTGTTTGCCGGATCGTCAGGCAGGCTTTGACAAGGAGAGTTATGATCCCATGACACTGACTATTCATACTGTATTCAAAAAAATGATGTTGTTATCCGCCCTAACTGCTATTCCGATTGCATATACCGTTATCGGTCACTCTGCACAGCCATTTGCAGGATTGCTTCCTTCTCCCCACAATGAGACAGGTCGTTATCTGGTTAGCTATAGCAGTGAAGATGGCAAACAGACTCTCTCCAGATTTTCCAGTAATGACAGTCATTCACACATGATCGCTCTTGATTATCTGAACATGGTAGCGGTTACCCTGACACCGACCCAGAAAAAGGAACTATCCCGTCAGCAGGGAATCTCCCATATTGAACCAAGCCTCAAATATCGGAATGTTATTCAGAGCAATTCTGTTCAGTCGATAAGTGTGACCAAAGGGGAACAAGCTTCATGGGGATATCAGACGGTGGACGCCGAGATTGGATTCCAGAATCAGTATACCGGCAAAAATATAAAAGTAGCGATTCTGGATACCGGCATCTCTCCCCACTCCGATCTAAAAATAGCGGGCGGTGTCTCTACAGTCGATTACACCTCCGAGTATGTGGATGATAACGGTCATGGCACATTTGTAGCCGGAGTCATCGGAGCGTTGAACAACGGTAAAGGACTAATCGGTCAAGCACCGGATGCCAAGCTGTACGCTGTAAAAATCCTCGACAAGCAGGGAAGTGGCACCACAGAAGATCTGGCTGAAGGATTGAACTGGGCGATTCAACAGAATGTAGATATTATCAATATGTCCATTTCATTTCCGGAAACTTCTCCTGCTGTCGAACAGATGCTGCAATCCGCTCATAGCAAAGGAATCCTGATGATCGCATCTGCCGGCAATCATGGTACTGCAGATGCAGCTGCCGATACGGTCGAATATCCTGCACGTTCACCTGAAGTAATGGGAATCATCACCGTGGATAGCCAACTGGAACGAGCTGATTTCTCCGCTTCCGGCAGTGAAGCCGATGTGGCCGCACCCGGCGTGTCTATTATCAGTACAGCCAACAATGGGAAGTACGAGCTGCGTGATGGAACTTCCGTCTCTGCTCCTTTTGTTACCGGACTGGCTGCAGTGCTAAAACAAGCCTATCCGAACAGTACCAATGAACAGATTCGGCAGGCAATTAGCTCCAATGCTGTGGATCTCGGTACACCAGGCAAGGACAATCTATATGGATATGGTCTGATTTCCTATCAGCATTTATTTGGTCCTGCTTCTCCGCTTGGCAAGTAGAACCAAATACAATAACAAAAAAGTTCAATTCAAAAACAGACCCTATTCGCTTAATGGAATAGGGTCTGTTTTCTTATAGGTTAATCTGTTGATTCATGTGTGCTTATGAAATAATCCACTACGATCTGACGGAACTCCATCGCAGCTTGCGAAATATAACGGTTACGGTTCCACAACAGGGCGATCTCTCGGCTCAATTCGTAATCTTCAAGAGCAATATAATGGATCGGCTCATACGGATCTCTGGCTGTTCCCGGCATAAACGCAATGCCTATTCCCATGGCTACCAGAGTACCCAGTCTCGCAGGCTCGTCTCCTTCATACACATATCGGGGTACGAAGCCAGCAGATTGCCAAGCAGCATCGACCTGATCACGTATACCATAGCCGGTTCTTACTCCCACGAACGCTTCTCCTGCAAGCTCATTTAGAGAAACATACTTTCGTCCGTATAAGCGATGTCCCTCCGGAACAGCCACCATAATCGGATCCTTATGTACAATCTGGCATTCAATATCCTCCCCCTGTACCGGTGGAGATGATAAGCAAAAGTCCACTTCTCCCCGCTCAAGCAGGGCTGTCATTTCCTGAAGAGCAAGCATCTGCACATGAAATTGGATATCCGGTCTTTGTTTGCGGAATTCCTTTAGAATACCTGGAAGTGTACTTGCTGTAGTCACCGCCAGTTCAAGCGTAATCGATTCCCGGTGAGCCAAATCCCTGATTTCCTGCTTTCCCTGCTCCAATTCCAAAAGCGCTTTTTGTGTACGACGCAGGAATAATCGTCCTGCCTCATTCAATCGCAGATTTCTGCCAGTCCGATCAAATAATGCGACTCCCAGATCTTCTTCCAGACGCTGAATCGTTTTGCTGAGCGAAGATTGCGTGACATGCAGATATTGGGCAGCTTCGGTCATATGCTCTGTACGAGCTACGGTTATAAAATATTGCAGTTGAAGCAGTTCCATGGATTTCCTCCATTCATTCCTTACAGTCAATGAGATCATAACATAAAATGCGTTGGAGTAAATGAATGATTTCTTCTACGATAGGATTATCCTATTCTGAAGGAGGCGTTAGATTATGAGTACACGCAGTTGGTGGCTGATCATCTCGATCGGATTGGGAGTTATGCTGAATCCACTGAACTCGTCCATGGTGGCGGTAGCAATTCCTGATTTGCAGCATACCTTTCAATTGAATTACACTGCAGTATCCTGGATTATCTTTTCTTTTTATATTGCCAGCGCAGTGACTCAGCCTGTTATGGGTAGAGCCAGTGACTTGTTTGGTCGCCGTAAAATCTTTTTGGCCGGACTGCTGGTTTCTCTGATTGTCTCCCTGTTAGCTCCATTCTCACTAAGCTTTGGATGGCTGATTATGTTCCGTATTTTGCAATCTATAGGTACCAGTATGATGGTGGCGGTCGGAATGGCAATTGTACGTATTCATATTACAGAGAAACAGGCTGCTGCGCTGTCGGTATTATCCATCTTTTTGTCCGGGGCTGCTGCAATAGGTCCTTTTGTTGGAGGATTATTGATGTACTGGTGGGACTGGCGGGCGATTTTTTTGATGAATATTCCTGTGATATTAGCCAGTACGTTATTAGCAAGGCAAACCATACCTGTTGATAAGCCACCCGTGCAGGACATGGATCAAATGACCTTTGGCAGATGGATGAGACGAATAGATGCAGCGGGTATTTTTCTTTTTACAACAGGACTTGTTGCTTTGCTGCTTGGGACATTATCCGCGATATCAGAAGATGCCCTCTCGGGGTATTCCCTTGTGGAAGGCATAGCAGGTGTTGTTATACTGGGAGGTTTTGTATGGCATGAGCTGCGTACCGATTCTCCATTTATTCCTTTGCGTACGTTTGCCCGGTATCCTGCGATGACATGGATCAACATACAATTTATCGTGGTCAATCTTATTTTTTACGCTATCTTTTTCGGACTGCCTTCTTATCTGCAGATTGTACGCCAGATTAGTGAATTGCATACCGGTATTCTGATGTTGAGTCTGGGGTTATGCTCTCTTCTCGCCTCTCCCCTGGCAGGGCGATGGATTGATCGGGCTGGACCGGGACCTGCGCTATTGTTCTCTGCTGTACTGATGACACTCGGATCATTGGGACTGGTTGCTCTGGGTCCACATTCAGGTATGATCTATATTTGCCTGACGCTTGCTGCATTTGGTATCAGTAACGGGCTGAATAACGTAGGTATGCAGGCTGCCCTTTTTCAGAATTCACCCAAGGAGATGATCGGTGTAGCTTCAGGGTTGTTCAGTACTTCCCGATATATTGGAACGATACTGTCCTCCCTGTTGATCAGTATCGTAGCAGGAAGACAATTCACCTTCGCCGGATTTCGGATACTGGGCATCGTGCTTACTGCCGCGGCATTACTGTTGGTCTTCATGAATTGGCATCAGCAAAAAAGACAGCAGCATACGATCAGTCCAGATCATATCTCTTGAGGCAACTGTTATTGTCAGGTCATGATAGGCAACAAATACATTACTAAATCATTGCTCCCCTGAATCCTGTGATTTTTTCTTGCGAATCTTGGGTTGGGTAAGATGATAGCTGTGTTCTATCATATCCTGAATTTCTTCGAGCGGAATCTCGCCTTCCAGATTCACTGTATTCCAGTGTTCTTTGTTCATATGATAGCCAGGCTGTACATCCGTATACAGCGTTCGCAGGAAATCTGCTTTGATCGGATCACATTTTAGATTGACACACAGATGACCATGACGCTGAAAAATAAAGGCAAATGACTTTTTGTTGCCGACATGCCGCATAACCGTCCATGTCTCGTCAAAGGGATAGTCTTTGTAGACACCGGGATAAGATAAACAGTATTCGATCAGTTCTTCTTCGTTCATTGGTAACCTCCATCTGAGCTGTTCGTACAGACTTTGTACAGTCCATATTTACATGTTATATTCCACATTCAGCATACCGTAAGTACAAAAAGCAGGCAATCCAAGCCCGCTATACAAAATGCCCAATAGACAAATCATCGATGGATGTCTGTCTATTGGGCTTATAATGTATTCTATTCATCATAAGGAACTATTGGCAAAGTTGGCTTATCGAATAAAGCGTATAGATTTATTGGATCTGGTGCAAATAGCTGGGAATCATCGTCTCAAAAGACGGGAAAGCATAGATAAGCTTGTCTGCTTGTTCAGCTGTCAGTCCCAGTGTAATAACTGGCGTCAGGCTGTTGATAATTTCCAATGCTTCCTGGCTGTACGCAGCAGCTCCGACCAGCTTGTGTTCCTGATTATAGATCAGAGTCAGGTGCGCCTCTGTATCATTGCGTCCGGCAAAGTCCCATTGTTTGCCCAGTTCAATCGGCTTAATGGTATACTCTTCCGATTTCTCTGCATCTTCGATGCTAATACCAATCTGGGCGATTCTTGGTACAGTAAAGGCAATCGTAGCGATCGGTGGATACTCAATCGGCGTATTAATCATGCCCAGCAGAGAACCCCCCAGATACTTGGCTTCAAATACAGCGGTTGGCGTCAGTCGCGGCTGTGTTTTATCAAGAATATCTCCTGTCGCATAGATATGCGGTTGTGAGGTCTGCAGACGATCATTCACCACAATTCCGTGCTTGTTATATTCTACACCGGCTGCTTCCAGATTCAACTGATCGGCATTAGGTACGCGCCCGGTTGCATTAATAACCAGTCCTGCAGTTAAATGCAGTCCATTTTCCGTAGTGACAGCCAGCTCGCCATTTTGCTGTTCTACTGCAGTGACATGATCATTAAAGTGGAACTGGATACCGTCCCGCTTCATTTTCTCAATCAATTTGTTAGCGTAGGGCTGAGGGAATCCATTAAGTATATGGTCCGAAGATTGAATAACATGTACTTCAGCACCTGTCTTCACCGAGATTGAAGCCAGCTCCATGGATAC